>Ga0307372_10002838_pt1 | contig 28278 bp, 26 predicted proteins | sample OX1MG_FD_202533 | JGI IMG/M metagenome (GOLD analysis project Ga0307372, IMG submission 202533) | Soil microbial communities from Risofladan, Vaasa, Finland - OX-1 | ecosystem: Environmental > Terrestrial > Soil > Coastal area > Acid sulfate soil | place: Finland: Risofladan, Vaasa | collected... | reverse complement strand
AGGCGGCGGGTCGGTGGGCGGGCGAGCGTATTCTCGACCACATCCGCGTCACGCTGGCGCGCATCGGGATCGAATTCGACGCGTGGTACAGCCAGGCGTCGGTGGAGGAGAGCGGCGCCATCCGCGCGACGATCGACCTCCTGGCCGCCAAGGGCCTCGTGGACGAGGAGGACGGCGCGGTGTGGTTCCGGTCGAGCCGCCTCGGGGACAATCGCGATCGCGTCCTCGTGAAGTCCAACGGCGACGCCACCTACCTCGCCGGCGATCTCGCCTACCACCGTGACAAGTTCCTGGTCCGGGGCTTCGACCGGGTCATCGACATCTTCGGCGCCGACCACGCCGGGCAGGTCAAGAGCCTCACGCTGGGCGTCGAGGCCATGGGCGTGGACGCCGGACGGCTCGAGGTGAAGATCGGGCAGATGGTGTCGCTCGTCTACAACCAGTCGCTCGAGGCGGTCGTCGACGCGCTGATGCAGGCCGAGCCGGGGCTCACCCGCCAGCAGGCCACCGCGACGGCGGTGGAGGAGCACCCCGAGCTCGGCGGCGCCTCGTCGGACGGGCCGGTCCGCATGTCGAAGCGCGCCGGGAACTTCGTGGCGCTCGACGCGCTGATCAGCGACATCGGGGCGGACGCCACGCGCCTGTTGTCCCTGATGTCGTCGCTCGACCAGGCACAGGTCCTCGACCTCGACCTCGTGCGCAAGCAGTCGATGGAGAACCCCGTCTACTACGTGCAGTACGCCTACGCCCGCATCGCGTCCATCGAGCGCGTGCGCACGGAGCGGGGCATCGAACGCCGGTCGCTCGCCGACGTCGACCTCGCGCCGCTCGTGCACGAGCGCGAGCTCGAACTGCTGCGCTGTCTCGAGCAGCTGCCCGACGTCGTCGCCGACGCCGGCCGGGACCGCGCTCCGCACAAGGTCACCGCGTGGGTCCGGGAGCTCGCCGGTGCGTTCCACGGCTTCTACCACGACTGCCCCGTGCTGGCCGAGAGCGTCGGCGACGGGCTCGTCCAGGCGCGCCTGTGGCTCGTCGAGGCCGCCCGCGTCGGGTTCTCCATCGGGCTCGACCTCCTCGGGGTGAGCGCGCCGGAGTCGATGTAGCGCACTGCCGGCCTGACCGAGCGAACGCCCGGCCTGAGTAGCCTCTTTTCATGGACGGCCTCGTCGAGCACACCTCCGGCACGGGGGCGGCCGCGCCCGACGAGGGCCCGGTGCGCGCCGAGCTCCTGCCGATGTCGGCGCGGGTGGGCCCGACCGGCCGCCTCGAGGTGGGCGGCGTCGACCTCGTGGAGCTGGCCGAGCGCTTCGGCACCCCGCTGTTCGTGTACGACGAGCAGCACCTCCGGGCCCGGTGCCGGGAGGCCGTGGCGGCCTGGGGTGACGGCGTGGCCTATGCCACCAAGGCGTTCCTGTGCCGGGCCATGGCCTCGCTCGCCGTCGAGGAAGGCATGCAGCTCGACGTGTCGACGGGAGGGGAGCTGCACGTGGCCCTGTCGGCCGGCGTGCCCGCGACGCGCCTGGTGCTGCACGGCAACAACAAGTCCGACGACGAGCTGGCCCGCGCCCTCGACGTCGGGGTCGGGCGGATCGTCGTCGACTCGTTCGACGAGATCGACCGCCTGGCGCGCCTCGCCCGTCCGGCCGGCGGGGGAGGCCGGACGGCGGTCATGATCCGGGTGACGCCGGGCGTCGAGGCCCACACCCACGAGTTCGTCCGGACCGGGCAGGAGGACTCCAAGTTCGGCTTCGGGTTGGCCTCCGGCGCCGCCGCCGAGGGCGTGGCCCGGCTGCGCGGCCTGCCGGGCGTCGAGCTCGTCGGGGTCCACGCCCACATCGGGAGCCAGGTCTTCCGGGTGGAGTCCTTCGCGGAGGAGGTCGACGTGTTGGCGGCCTTCTTCGCGCCCCTCGGCCTGTCCGAGCTCTGCGTCGGCGGCGGGCTGGGTGTCCCGTACGTGTCGGGCGAGTATGCGCCGTCCCTTGCCTCGTGGGCCGCGACCGTGCACGAGGCCTGCCGGCGCTCCGGCGTGCCCGAGGGCACGCGGATCACGGCCGAGCCCGGGCGGTCCGTGGTCGCCACCGCAGGGATCACGCTCTACCGGATCGGGACCATCAAGGAGCTGCCGGGTGTGCGGACCTACGTGGCCGTCGACGGGGGGATGAGCGACAACCCGCGCCCGGTCCTCTACGGCAGCGGGTACGAGACGTTCCTGCCGCTGTCGGCGGACGCCCCGCGGCCGCGCGCCGTGACCGTGGTCGGCAAGCACTGCGAGTCCGGCGACGTCGTCGTGGCCGACGCCCGCCTCCCGGCGGCCGCCGGCGTCGGCGACGTGCTGGCGACGCCGGTCACCGGCGCCTACGGCTACTCCATGGCGTCCAACTACAACAAGGTGCCCCGGCCGGCCGTGGTGTTCGTGGGGGACGGGGACGCCCGGGTCGTCGTGCGGCGCGAGACCGACGACGACCTGCTCCGGCTGGACGCCTGACCGCCGAGCCTCTCGACCGGGAAGCCGCCCCGCCGGCGTCGGGCCGAGGCGTCGACGGGCGGTAGCGTGAGCAGATGGCGAGGACCGACGCCGGCCGGGTCGCGGCCGAAGCCCCCGGAGCGGACGACGCCCCCGTGCGGGTCGCCGTGCTCGGGTGCGGCAATGTGGGGGCGGCCCTCGTGTCGATCCTGCTTGCCGACGCCGACGCCATCGCGTGGCGGTCGGGTGTGCGCCTCGAGGTCGTCGGCGTCGCCGTGGGCAACCCGTCTCGCCCGCGGCCCGGCGTGCCCGCCGACCTGATCACCGGGGACGCCAAGGCGCTCGTCACCGATCCCCGGGTCGACGTCGTGGTCGAGCTGATCGGCGGCATCGACCCCGCCCGCGGGCTGCTCGACAGCGCCCTGGCGGCGGGCAAGCCCGTGGTGACCGCCAACAAGGAGCTGCTGGCCGCCCACGGGGCCGAGCTGGCGGCATCGGCCGCGGCGGCCGGGGTCGACCTGCTCTACGAGGCGGCCGTCGCCGGGGCCATCCCCATCATCCGGCCTCTGCGCGAGTCGCTGGCCGGCGAGCGCCTGCGCCGGGTGATGGGCATCGTCAACGGGACGACCAACTTCATCCTGACGACCATGTCGGAGGACGGCCTGTCCTACACCCAGGCCCTGGCCGAGGCCCAGCGGCTGGGCTTCGCCGAGCGGGACCCGACCGCGGACGTGGACGGCCACGACGCTGCGGCCAAGGCCGCCATCATCGCCGCGCTCGCCTTCCGCTGCGACGTGGTCTCCGACGACGTGCCGCGGGAAGGCATCGGCTCCGTGCATCCCGTCGACATCTCGTTCGCGGCGCGCCTGGGCTATGTCGTCAAGCTGCTCGCCGTCATCGAGCGCGTGGACGGCACGGGGCCCGAGCCGTCGGACGCCCCGGAGATCTCCGTGCGCGTGCACCCGGCGATGCTCCCCCGGACCCATCCGCTGGCGTCGGTGCGGGGCGCGTTCAACGCCGTGTTCATCGAGGGCGACAACGCCGGCGAGCTGATGCTCTACGGCCGTGGGGCCGGCGGCCGGCCCTCGGCCTCGGCGGTGCTCGGGGACCTCATCGATGCCGCGTACCACCTGCGGACGGGCACCTCGGGGCGGCCGCTGCGGCGGGTGCGCCCCCGGTTCCGGCCGGCCGACGACCTGCGGTGCGCGTGGTACCTGAACATCGACGTGGTCGACCGCCCCGGCGTGCTGGCGGCCGTCGCCCGGGTCTTCGGCGACCACGGTGTGTCGATCCGGTCGATGGAGCAGGTGGGGCTGGGTGACGAGGCCCGGCTGATCTTCCTCACCCATGTGGCGCGCGAGGGTGACGTGCAGCGGACCCTCGACGACCTGCGCGGGCTCGAGGTGGTGGGGCACGTCGGGGGCGTGCTGCGCGTCCTGGGCGACGAGGACAGGGCCTGGGAGACGAGGACAGGGCCTGGGCGATGACGGCATGGCCCGGGGTGATCGAGGCGTACCGGTCCCTGCTCCCGGTGACGGGCGACACGCCGGTCGTGACGCTGCTCGAAGGGGGCACCCCGCTGCTCGAGGCGCCGCGGTTGTCGGCCCGGATGGGGGCGCGGGTGCTGCTCAAGCTCGAGGGATCGAACCCGACCGGCTCGTTCAAGGACCGCGGCATGACCCTGGCGATCTCGAAGGCCCTCGAGGGCGGGGCGAAGGCGGTCGTGTGCGCGTCGACGGGGAACACCTCGGCATCGGCGGCCGCCTACGCGGCCCGCGCGGGGATGACGTGTGCGGTGCTCATCCCGGAGGGCCACATCGCTCTCGGCAAGCTGGCCCAGGCGCTCGTGCACGGGGCGAAGGTGCTCCAGGTGCGCGGCAATTTCGACGAGGCCCTGGCCATCGTCCGCCGCCTGGGAGAGACGGCGCCGATCACGGTGGTCAACTCGGTGAACCCCTATCGGATCCAGGGCCAGAAGACCGGAGCGTTCGAGGTCGTCGACGTCCTCGGCGACGCGCCCGACGTCCACTGCATCCCCGTGGGGAACGCGGGGAACATCACGGCGTACTGGCGCGGCTACCTGGAGTACAAGGCCGCGGGCCGTGCCACCAAGCTCCCGCGCATGTTCGGGTTCCAGGCCGCCGGGGCCGCGCCGATCGTCGAGGGCCATCCCATCGAGCATCCCGAGACGGTGGCCACGGCGATCCGCATCGGCAACCCCGCCTCCTGGTACGGGGCGACCGCGGCGGCCAGCGAGTCCGGTGGGGCGATCGAGGCGGTGACCGACGAGGAGATCCTCGCCGCCTACCGATTCCTGGCGTCGGAGGAGTCGGTGTTCTGCGAGGCGGCGTCGGCGGCATCGGTGGCCGGGCTGCTCAAGGTGGGGGTCCCGAGCGGCTCCACCGTGGTGTGCGTCCTGACGGGCCACGGCCTCAAGGACCCCGACCTCGCCATCAGCCAGATCTCGGTGCCGGAGTCGGTCGAGCCCGACGACGCCGCAGTGCTCGCCGGCCTCGGCCTCTGAGGGCGGTCCCGGCGCGAGGCCGCTCGCCCCGGAACGGGAACAATCCCCGGGGTGGGAGTGTTGTTGCCTACGAGCCTCGGTGTCCGGTACGATATGGGCACCGCCGCCCCCCGAAATCTTCGGAGCGACGCGGGCGACAGGCTTTCGCAGTCGGTCTTTCCTGAACGGGTCTCCGACGGCGACTTGGTGGGGGCAGCGGTGGACTCGGCGTGACGACACGCCGGGCGCCTTTCCCCCTGTTCGTGCCCCCTGACGTCTGGGCTCTCCCAAACCGATACGGGGACGCAACCTAGCGAGGTGGCTGATGGCTGCAGAGCAACAGCTCGAGCGGTCCGTACTCGAACGAAAAGAGCGAGAAGAGCTCCGGGCGATCGCCCAGGCGATGTCGCTCGACACCAACTCGCGCAGCAAGAAGGCCGACATCATCGACCAGATCCTGCGCGCCGCCGGGGTCGAGGTCGCCGGGCCGAGCGCCAACGGCAGTACCGACGCGCCCGCCCGGACCCGCGCCGCGAGCAGGCGTGCCACGTCGAACGGGGCCTCGGAGGTCGCCGCCGCCGACGAGGACGCCGGCCACGAGGGCAACGGGGTCGGCCCGGACCGACCCGCCGCCAACGGGAGCGCGGACGCCGAGCGCCCGGCGGCGGAGGCGGGGCCCGGTGACCAGTCGTCGGGTGAGCACACCCAGGGTGACCAGGCCTCGGGCGACCAGGCCCCGGGCGACCAGGCCTCGGGCGATCCCGGTGCCGGGAACCGGTCGGGTGAGCGGTCGGCCAACGGCCCACGCCAGGGTGGGGGCCAGAACCGTCAGCACGTCCAGCAGGGTGCCAGTGCCAACGAGCCCGGCAACCGCCGGGGCCGGCGCCGCCGGGGCCGTGAACGCGGTCCGGGTGGAGGCGGTCCGGGTGGAGGCGGCGGCGGCGAGCGCGAGCTGCAGGGCGGCGGCCAGGAGGCGCAGTACAGCGGCGAGCTCATCCCGGTCCGAGGGTTGCTCGACCTGCGCGACGAGGGATACGGGTTCGTCCGTTCCGACGGCTACCTGCCGAGCTCCAAAGACGTGTACGTGTCGATCAGCCAGGCACGCCGTTTCGCGCTGCGCCGCGGCGACTACGTCGAGGGCGCCTGCCGACCGGCGGCGTCGAACGAGAAGTTCCCGGCACTGATCCGCATCGACTCGGTGTCCGATCTCGCGCCCGACGAGGCGCGCAACCGCCCGCGGTTCGAGGACCTGACGCCGCTGTTCCCCGACGAGAAGCTGCGCCTCGAGACCTCAGGGGCGGCCGAGGTGACGACGCGGATCATCGACCTCCTCTCGCCGATCGGCAAGGGGCAACGAGGGCTGATCGTCTCTCCCCCCAAGGCGGGGAAGACCACGATCCTGAAGCAGATCGCCCACTCCATCGAGGCGAACAACCCCGAGGTGCATCTCATCGTGCTGTTGGTCGACGAGCGGCCCGAAGAAGTCACGGACATGCGCCGTTCGGTCAAGGGTGAAGTGGTGGCCTCCACGTTCGACCGGCCCTCCGACGAGCACACCGCCATCGCCGAGCTCACGCTCGACCGGGCCAAGCGCCTCGTGGAGCTGGGCAGGGACGTGGTCATCGTGCTCGACGGCATCACCCGCCTGGCCCGGGCGTACAACCTGGCGCAGCCGGCGAGCGGCCGGATCATGTCCGGTGGCGTCGACTCCGGAGCCCTCTACCCGCCGAAGAAGTTCTTCGGCGCGGCCCGGAACATCGAGGAGGGCGGCTCGCTCACCATCCTGGCGACCGCGCTGGTGGAGACGGGATCGAAGATGGACGAGGTGATCTTCGAGGAGTTCAAGGGGACCGGCAACATGGAGCTCCGGCTCGACCGGCGCCTCGCCGAGCGCCGCCTCTACCCGTCCATCGACGTCAACGCCAGCTCGACCCGCCACGAGGAGCTCCTCTTCGAGCGGGGCCAGCTCCAGCAGGTCTGGAAGCTGCGACGGGTCCTCAACGCTCTCGCCGCCGACGGCAGCGCCGCCGCCGGGTTGGAGCTGCTCATGGACAAGATCCGCACCACCAAGGGCAACGACGAGTTCCTGGCCGAGATCGCCAAGGGCCCGGCCCCGCCCGTCTGAGCCGGCCCGAGCGACGGCACCTCTACACTGGGGAACCATGAAGACCGACATCCACCCCTCCTACGTCGACGCCAGCGTGCGCTGCTCCTGCGGCAACACCTTCACCACGCGTTCGACCAAGCAAGAGCTCCACGTGGAGCTGTGCAACGAGTGCCACCCGTTCTTCACCGGCAAGCAGAAGCTCGTCGACTCCGGTGGTCGGGTCGAGCGCTTCCAGCGCCGCTACGGCGAGCGCACGACGAAGTCGCGCGGAGCACGCGCCTGACCGGAGGCCGACGGCATCCCCGTCGGCCTCGGTCGTCACCACTTCCACCGCCAAGACCGTTCACCGACGGTCCGGGCCGGCCTTCACCAGGTCCACGCCGTCGTCAGCGGCGGTGGGAGGCCCGGTCGCCCTGAGCGTCGGCTCGTCCGCCTTCCACACCGGCGTCCTGGGGCCGCCGGGCCCGTCGGTACCCTGGTGCCATGGACCCTGAGCGCCTGGCTGCATGGGAACGTGAGTACCAGGCCGTCCTCGACACGCTCGCGGACCCCGCCGTGCTGAGCGACCAGGCGCGCCTGCGCGAGGCCTCGCGCCGGCACAAGGACCTCGAGGCGGTCCTGTCGGTGGGCCGGCGCCTGCGCCAGGCGGAGGACGACGTGTCCACGGCGCGCGAGATGCTGGCCGAGGCGTCGGCCGACGACCGCGAGTTGGTGCACGCCGAGCTCGAGCAGGCCGAGTCGGCGGTCGAGTCGCTCGGGGAGGAGCTCCGAGCGCTCCTCGTGCCGCGCGACCCCAACGACGGGCGGAACGTCATCGTCGAGATCCGTGGCGCCGAGGGCGGCGAGGAGGCCAACCTCTTCGCCCGTGACCTCTTCGAGATGTACCGCCGGTACGCCGAACGCCGCAAGTGGCGGCTCGAGGTCCTGTCGTCGGACCCGTCCGAACGCGACGGCCTCAACGAGGTCACCTTCCTGGTGAAGGGGCCGGACACCTGGGCGCGCTTGAAGCACGAGGGTGGCACCCACCGCGTGCAGCGGGTCCCGGTCACCGAGTCCCAGGGCCGGATCCACACCTCCGCCGCCACCGTCATGGTGCTCCCCGAGGCGGAGGATGTCGAGATCACCATCGATCCCGCCGACCTGCGGGTCGACGTCTTCCGCGCCACGGGCCCGGGGGGGCAGTCCGTCAACACGACCGATTCGGCCGTGCGCGTCACCCACGTCCCGACGGGCATCGTGGTCTCCATGCAGGACGAGAAGAGCCAGATCCAGAACCGGGCACGCGCGCTCCAGGTGTTGCGGGCCAGGCTCCTCAAGCTCGAGCAGGACCGCGTCGCCGCCGAGCAGTCCGAGCAGCGCCGGAGCCAGGTCGGGGGCGGGGGCCGGTCCGAGAAGATCAGGACCTACAACTTCAAGGAGAACCGCGTCACCGACCATCGCGTGAAGCTCACGCTGCACAAGCTGGACCGCGTGCTCGACGGGGAGCTCGACGAGATCGTCGATGCCCTGCTCGCCGACGAACGGGAGCAGGAATTCGAGGGCGGTACCGCGGCGCTGGGGGCATGACCGGGCGCGCCGCGCCGGCCACCGCCCCGACGGTACGAGTGCTGCTCGCCCGCGCCTCCACCGCCCTCGGGCCCGGCTCGGGCCCCGAGGCACGATGGATCGTCGCCCACGCCCTCGGCCGGCTCGCCGGTGAGCTCGTGGCCGGGCTCGACGACGTCGTCGAGCCGACCGCGGTCGACGCCGTGCAGCGCCTGGTCGACCGACGGCTCGCCGGGGAGCCCCTGCAGTACGTGCTGGGCACCTGGGAGTTCCGCACCTTGGAGGTGCACGTCGACCCCCGCGTGCTGATCCCCCGACCGGAGACCGAGCACGTCGTCGCGATCGCGCTCCAGGAGCTGTCGGCGCAGGCGCGGCGTCTGGCCCCCGGCGGCGAGCTCGTCGCCGTCGATCTCGGTGCGGGGTCGGGGGTGATGGCGCTGTCGCTCGCGGCCGAGGGCGCGGCGGCGTCCCCGGCGCTCGAGGTGTGGGCCACCGACGTGTCGGCGGGCGCCCTCGAGGTGCTGGCGGTGAACCTCGCCGCGCTGGCCCGCCGGCTGCCGGAGGCGGGGGGTCGCGTCACGACGGCCCAGGGCTCGTGGTTCGAGGCCCTTCCGCGCCGGCTCGCCGGACGGGTGGCGCTGGTCGTCTCCAACCCCCCCTACGTCTCGGCGCGCGAATGGGAGGCGCTCGACCCCGAGGTCCGCGACCATGAGCCCGTCGGCGCCCTGGTCCCGGGCCCGACGGGCCTCGAGGCGATCGAGACCATCCTGTCGGCGGCGCGGCGCTGGCTCGCTCCGGGGGGCAGCATCGTCGTGGAGCTCGCCCCCACGCAGGCCGCCGCCGTGGTCGCACGGGCGCAGGGGCTCGGGTACGAAGACGCAGCCGTGCGGCGCGACCTCGCCGGCCGCCTCCGGGTGTTCGTGGCGCGCTGGCCGGGGGAGTCCGCCGGCGGATGACGGGGGAGAGCCGCCCGGGCCCGACCGCGATGGCGCTCCAGGATGCCGTCGCCGCGCTCCAGGCCGGCGCGGTGGTGGCGATCCCCACCGACACCGTCTACGGGCTCGCCGTCGACCCGTCGTGCCCGGGCTCGACGGAGACGCTCTTCGCGGTGAAGGGCCGGCCCGCAGGGTTGGACCTGCCCGTCCTGGTGGGGTCCAGGGCGCAGGCCGACGCCCTGAGCGCCGGCGGGGCGCTGCCACCGACGGCGGCCCGGCTGGCCGAGATCTTCTGGCCGGGCGCGCTGACGCTGGTGGTGCCCCGCCGCCACGGGCTCGACTGGGCCCTCGGCGACCACGCCGACACCATCGGCCTGCGCTGCCCCGACCACGAGGTGGCCCGCCGCCTGTGCACGGCGGTCGGGCCCCTCGCCACGACGAGCGCCAATCCGCACGGGGCGCCGCCCTACACCGAGGCGCGGGCCGTGGCGCGCGCCTTCGCCGGCCGGGTGGCCGTGATCGTCGACGGCGGCCGGTGCGCGCGGCCGCCGTCCACCGTCGTGGCGGTGGACGCGGCCGGCCTGCGGTGCCTGCGCGAGGGCGCGCTGTCCTTCGCCGACGTCGTGGCGGCGGCCGCAGCCGGCTGACGTCGCCCCGGGCGCGGGCCGCTCGGTGGCGCGGGCCGCTGTGGCAGGCTCTCGGCCGACGCCACCGGGCCGCGCCGGCCGGAGGTGCGTCCCGACTGGAGGTGCCACGATGCCGAAGGACCACACGGACACGGTCCGCGCCTTTTTCGACGCCTGGGTCCAGCGCGACCCCGAGCGGTTGACGAGCTTCTTCGCGCCCGGCGGCACGTGGAGCGAGGCGAATCGCGCCGCGGCGAAGGGCCACGACGAGATCCGGCCGGTCTTCGAGCTCCAGACCGGCTTCGCCTCTGACTTTTCGTTCGAGTTCCGGCAGCTGGCGTCGGTGGGCGACGCGGCGTTCACCGAGCGCGTGGACCGTTTCGCCATCAACGACGTCCTCATGGAGGTCCCCGTGGCGGGGATCTTCGAGTTCGACGCCGCCGGGCTGATCACCGCCTGGCGCGACTACTACGACTGGGGACTGCTGGAGCGCCAGCTGGTCGCCGCCGGCGTCGACATGAGCGGCCTCGACGAGGGCTGAGACTCAGCGGAACGTGACCCGGCCGTCCGCCGCCAGGCGGACGGCGCGCCCGCAACCCTCGACCTCCTCCAGGCCCTGCATGTCGTCGCCGTCGGTCGTGGTGCCCCACGCCCGTCGCCCGTCGTCGGTCAGGAGGGCAAGGATGGCCCGCTCGGGCCGGCCGTCGCTGTCGTGCACCACCGTGTAGGTCTCGACCGTGGCCGGCCCGACGTGGTCCGATGCCGGCGTGCGCCGGGGGAGGGCGTCCACCGCGTCCTGCGGGTGGGCGTAGCGGAAGCCCGCGGCCGGGGGCTCGGTCGACCACAGCCCCACCGCGTGCTTCGTCGCGTACCACCCCAGGCCGGTGACGAGCCCCACCGCACCCGGCTCGTCCCGGAGGCGCCCGGCCATGGTGGCGATGGAGTGGGTGACGTAGTTGTTGCCCGGGCCTCCGGCGAACCCGAGGCCTCCGGTGACGGTGAGCGGGCGCCCGGGGTCGTCGAGGGGGAGCCCGAGCTCGGCCGCGGCGATCTGCACGGCGCACGGGAAGCAGGAGTACAGGTCGACGTGCGCCACATCGTCGACACCGACCCCGGCGAGCGCCAGGGCGCCCCGGGCGGCGAGGCGCAGTGCCGGTGACGACCGCAGGTCCTGCCGGTGGGAGAGGAACCAGTGGTCGTGGGCGTCGGCCCCGGAGACCGGGAAGACCCAGCGGTCCTCGGGCACGCCCAGCTCGCGGGCCGCGGCCACCGAGCACAGGACGAGCGCGGCGCCCTGGTCGACCCGGTCGTTGGCGTTCATGAGCTTCGGGTAGGGGAACGACACCATGCGGTTCGACGGCCCGACCGACCGGATCTCCTCCGGGCTGCGGGCCCGGCGCGACCATGCGTGGGGGTTGGCGGCGGCCACTTCCGACAGCCGGGCCCACAGCTCCGACACCGAGCGCTGGTGCTCGTCGACGGTCTCGCCCGCGGCGGCGCGCAGTGCGTTCTCGAAGAGCGGGAACACCCGCAGCGGCCGGTCGAGCCCCCGGGACGCCTCCACATCGGTCGTAGGGGACCGGTCGGTGCCGAGCACGACGGGGCGGGGGGTGTCGTCGGGTTGGGAGGTCCACCGCAGCACGGGACGGCCGGGGTCGCGCCGGGCGGCGACGCGGGTGAAGATGCACTCCGCCCCTGCCAGCAGGGCCACATCGAGCTCGCCGGCGGCGATCTGGAGCGCGGTCCGGCTCACCGTCGACTGGGGGCTGTTCCCGCCGATCACGGTCACGGCCAGCTCCCGGGGCTCGATGCCCAGGCGCTCGGCGGCGACGAGCCCCGGGTTCACGTACTGCCAGCTCAGCGGGACCATGATCCGCAGCGACTGCCCCCGCTCCAGCAGAGCGCGGCCCAGGCCGGGAGCGCCGCTGTCGCCGGCGGCGGCCGCCAGCGCCCTCGCCATGAGCTCGGCCGGCTCGGGCCGGTCGGCGACGGACCCCGCCGGGTCGGGCGGCTCGCTCACCTGGCCCACCCCCACCAGGACGGGGGTGCGGGGGTCGAGGGGCACGGCGGGGAGCGTACTGCCGGGCCCGCGCGCCCCCCGGAGCGGCGCGGGGGCATCGGTATGCTTCGCGCATGCGCATCGCCGTCGGCTCCGACCACGCCGGCTACCTCCTGAAGGAGTTCCTCGCCTCCCACCTGGCCGACATGGGCCACGAGGTCGACGACCTGGGGACCGACTCGGAGGCATCGGTCGACTACCCCGAGTTCGGCGCCGCCGTCGGACGCGCCGTGGCGGAGGGCCGCGCCCAGCTCGGTGTGTGCGCGTGCGGCACCGGCATGGGGATCGCCATCGCGGCCAACAAGGTCCCGGGCATACGGGCCGCCGTCGTGCACGACGTCACCACGGCGCGCCTGGCGCGCGCCCACAACCATGCCAACGTCGTGTGTATGGGCGGCCGCATCCTGGGCAACGAGGTCGCCAAGGACGCCATCGAGACGTTCCTGTCGACCGAGCCGGCCGGGGGTCGACACGACCGCCGCATCGACGAGATCGCCGTGCTCGAGACGCGCTGACCGAGACCCGCTGACCGAGACCCGAGAGAGGACCGACATGACCGATGCAAGCGCCGGCGATCGGGCGGCGTCACCCTTCGACCAGTGGCTCACCGGCGACACCGAGGTCGCCGCGCTCCTGCGGGCGGAGATCGACCGGCAGTCGACCACGCTGCAGCTGATCGCGTCGGAGAACTTCACCTCGCTGGCGGTCCTGGCGGCGTCGGGTTCCGTGCTCACGAACAAGTATTCCGAGGGCTACCCGGGACGGCGCTACTACGGCGGGAACCAGGTGATCGACGAGGTCGAGGACCTGGCGAGGGACCGGGCCACCTCCCTGTTCGGCGCCGAGCACGCCAACGTCCAGCCCCACGCCGGGGCGACCGCCAACCTGGCCGTCTACCAGGCCCTGCTCGAGCCCGGTGACACCGTCCTGGCCATGCGCCTCGACCAGGGCGGGCACCTGACGCACGGGTCGCCGGCGAGCATCACCAGCAAGATCTGGCGCTTCGTGGCCTACGGCGTGACCCCGGCCTCGTCGGACCCCGACACCCCGGGCGAGGTCATCGACTTCGACCAGGTGGCCGACGCCGCCAAGCGCGAGCGCCCCAAGCTCATCGTGGCGGGCGCCACCGCATACCCGCGCTGCATCGACCCCGAGCCGTTCCGCGAGATCGCCGACTCGGTGGGTGCCCAGCTCATGTTCGACATCGCCCATCCCGCCGGTCTGGTGGCGGGCGGGGTCCACCCCAACCCCGTCGGGGTGGCGGACGTGGTGACGCTGACCACCCACAAGACCCTGCGCGGCCCGCGCGGCGGCGCCATCCTCTGCCGCCAGGGCCTCGCCAAGGCGATCGACTCGGCCGTGTTCCCCGGGCTGCAGGGCGGCCCCTTGGAGCACGTCATCGCGGCCAAGGCGATCGCCTTTCGCGAGGCCTCGCTCCCGTCGTTCCGCGACTATGCGGCCGCCGTCGTCGCCAACGCCAAGGCCCTCGCCGCCGCGCTCGCCACCGAGGGATTCCGCGTCGTGTCGGGGGGCACCGACAACCACCTGATCCTGATCGACCTCCAGCCCTTCGACGCCGAGCTCACGGGCAAGCAGGCGCAGGAGGTCCTCGACCGTGCCGGCATCACCCTCAACCGAAACACGATCCCCGACGACCCCCGGCCACCGTTCGTGACCTCGGGGCTCCGGCTGGGTACCGCCGCCCAGACGACGACGGGGATGGGCCCGACCGAGATGGCCCGCATCGCCTCGCTGATGGGACGGGCGCTGCGCGGGCGCGCCGACGAGGCCGTGCTCGACGGCGTGCGGGGAGAGGTCCTGGCGCTGTGCAGCGGGTTCCCCCCGTACGCGCAGCTCGTCGGGGGCGGGACCGGGGGCGCGGGCAGCCCGGACGGAGGCGGCTGACGTCGTGCCCCCTCTCGGGGCGTACGTCGTGGTGGCAGTGGTCGCCGCCGTGGCCACCTTCGGTGCGATGTTCCCGATCCGCCGGATGGCGGCGCGCGCCGGGTTCGTCGCCGAGCCCGACGAGCGCAGGGTCCACGCACGCGTCACGCCCTACGGCGGGGGTGTGGCGATGTTCCTCGCCTTCCTGGTCGCCATTCTCGTGGCGTCCCAGCTGTCGCAGCTCCAGGGCCTGTTCCAGGGGTCGTCGGAGCCGCTCGGCCTCGTGCTCGGCGCCACCGTCATCTTCATCGTCGGGGTGATCGACGACGTCCGGGACATGTCGGCCCCCGCCAAGATGGCGGGTGAAGTCCTCGCCGCCATGGTCCTGGTCTTCCTGGGCGTGACCATGTTCCAGTTCAAGGTCCCCTTCGTCGGCTTCTTCGTCCTGTCGCCCGACGTGACGCCGCTGCTCACGGCGCTGTGGGTCATCGTCATCACCAATGCCGTGAATCTCATCGACGGGCTCGACGGGCTCGCCACGGGGATCGTCGCCATCGCCTCGGGTGCGCTCGCCGTGTACGGCCTGCGGCTCGTCTACCTCGGCGTCCTCCCGCCCGACAATCTCGGCCCGCTCATCGCCGTCGTGGCGCTCGGGGTCTGCGTGGGTTTCCTGCCGCACAACTTCCACCCGGCGCGCGCCTTCATGGGAGACGCCGGCGCGTTGTTCCTGGGTCTGCTCATGGCGGCGTCGACCATGCTGATCGGCGGGCGCACGCCCGACGTGAGCGGCCAGACCTACTTCTTCTTCGCCCCGCTGTTCATCCCGCTCTTCATCTTGGGTGTGCCCATCGCCGACATGGCGTTCGCGTTCATCCGTCGCACGGCGCGGGGGACGGGGTTCCACACGCCCGACAAGGACCACGTGCACCACCGGCTCCTGCGCCTGGGGCACGGGCCCCGGCGCACCGTCGCCATCCTGTGGGCGTGGACGGCGGTCCTGTCCGCGTTCCTCCTGTACCCGCTGTTCGACAAGCAGGGCAACGCCGTGATCCCGTTCGGGGTGATCGTCCTGGGCCTGGCGCTGTACACGCTGTTCCACCCCGGCCTGCGCAAGGACGCCGCCGACGGCGCCGCCGGCGCCGACGCGGCCACCGCCGAGGGCCGGTGGGCGGCCGACGACGCGCCGGTGACACGGGCGCTCGGCGTCACCGCCGACACGACCGGCCCCGGTGACGGCCACGCTCGGCCGGCCGTCGACCCGTCCGCGTCCGCGGATACCGCGGCCGGGGGGAGCGGCGCCGCGCCCGGCGCCGAGGCCGGAGCTGCCACGACGGCCCCGGGACCGGCGGTGGTCCCCGGGTCGGTGGTGACCCCGGGATCACTTGTAGAGCGCAAGTAGTCCACGGGGGCCTCTCGTTTTGCCGCGCACAAGCGGCGGATGCGATGATTGTGGTGTGCGCTTCCCGCTCCCAGTCGGTGACGATGAACGGGCGCCGGCCGTCGTTGGAGCCGGTGCGAGCGCCGGGCACGCCGAGTGATCTCGGGCCGGCCCAGGCGATGCACGACACCTGCGCTCTGAGCGACGCGCGCCGAGCGAGAGGCCATGGAGGGAAAGCCCCCGCCGAGGGTCTTCGACCTCATGTCCATCGGCCTGGCGTCGGCGCTCATGATCGGCGGGGGACTGGGGATCGGGTTGGCGATCGACGCCTGGATCGGCAGCAGCCCCATCGCCACGTTGACGGGCCTGGTCGTGGGGATCGTGGCCGCCGTCGGGAGCACGGTGCGCCAGGTCCGCAAGTTCCTGTAGGTGAGCTGCGTCCCCTAGGTGAGCTGCGCTGATGGTCAACCTGTTCGCACACTTCTCGCTGCCCCAGATCTCCACGGTGGCGCGCCGCACCGCGCTCGTGGGCTGCGGCGTGGGCGCGGCGGCACTGGTGGTGGGTGTGGTCGCCGGGTACCCGCTGGTGGGCCTGGGGATCTGCCTCGGCCTGGTGATGGCGCTCGTGAACTTCCGGCTCATCTCCCGCGCCACCGTCAAGGCGGCGGCGTCCTCCGACGAGAACAAGCGCCGCCCTCTGGCCGTCAACACCCTCGGCCGCCTCGGCGTCATCAGCGTCGTCGCCCTGGGGATCACGTTCTTCGTCCGCCAACTCGGTGTCGGTACCCTGATCGGCCTGGCCGTCTTCCAGTTCTCCCTGCTCGCCAACGTGGTGGTGGCTATGCTGCGCGACCCGCTGATGGGTGACACCAGCATGGGGACCGCCCTCGTCGACACGGAGGATGACGCGTGACCGGCGCCGTCCACTTCATCGCCGCCGACATCAACGTCGGCACCCACGTCCAGCGGTTCGGCCTCGACCTCGATGTCGTGTGGGCCACGGTCGTCGCTATGGCCATTGTCATCGGCATCGGCCTCACCCTGCGCTCCAGGGCCACAAGCGGGGTGCCGGGCAAGCTCCAACTCGCCTGGGAGATGGTGGTGCAGGCCGTCGGGCAGCAGGTGGAGGGATCGATCGGGCCCCGGGGCGCCGCCGTCGTGCCCCTGGCGGTGGCGCTGTTCTTCTTCATCCTGATCGCCAACTGGTTCTCCGTCCTGGGCATCGGTTCCGAGATCGAGTGGATCGGGCCTCCCACCAGCGACATCAACATGACCCTGGCGCTGGCGTTCATCGTCATCATCCCGGTGCACATCGCATCGATCAGGGCGAGGGGCCTCGGAGGGTACCTCCGGCACTACGTGACGCAGCCGTTCCCGAAGTTCCTGTTCCCGGTCAACATCTTCATCAACGGGGTCGAGGAGATCGCCAAGCCCCTGACGCTCGCCCTCCGGCTCTTCGGCAACCTGCTGTCGGGTGGGCTGATGCTGGCGCTCATCGCCGCGCTGGGGGTGTGGACCATCTTCCACGTCCCGATCGGCTACGTGGCGACGCCTCTGCTCGACCTCATCTGGAAGCCCTTCGACCTCGCCATCGGGGCTATCCAGGCGTTCATCTTCGCCCTGTTGACGATCCTGTACTTCGACAGCGCCATGAGCGAGGCGCACTGATCGCCATGGCGCCCGCACCGACGACCGATCTTCCGACACCAGAGAACAAAAGGAGCATCACCAATGGCAGATACTGGGCTTGACCACGCCATCAGCCTCGCCGGCGCCATGGTCGGCGGCGGGCTTCTGATGGGCGGCGGTGCCGTCGGCGCCGCCATCGGCGACGGTCTCGCCGGCAGCCAGACCATCGCCGGCGTCGCTCGCCAGCCCGAGGCGCAGGGTCGGTTGTTCACGATCATGTTCCTGACGGTGGGCCTCGTCGAGGCCATGTACTTCATCAATCTGGCCTTCACCGCACTCTTCGTCTTCTCGCTCTACAAGAAGGGCGGCCCCTGATCCGACGGACCGGTTCCTCCGCCCCGGGCCCGGGCCCGGTGGCCGGAGCACCGCAGTGACCGGCCGCCACGGCCGATCGTCCACGTGTGGCCGGGGCCGGCCACCGAACCAGAACAGAGGCTGAAGGAATGATCGCCAGCAGCAATTTCCTCGTCCCCAACGCGACGCTGATCGTCGAGATCGTCGCCTTCCTGATCGTCCTGGGGGTGATCTGGAAGTACGTCCTGCCCGTCCTCGACAAGGCGCTCGGGGAGCGCCAGGAGCAGATCCGCACCTCGCTCGAGGCTGCCGAGCAGGCGCGCGCCGAGGCCGACGAGACGCGTGCGCAGCGGCAGGCGACCATCGACGAGGCGCGCCAGCAGGCCCGGGACATCGTGACGCAGGCCAACAGGACGGCCCAGCGCATGCACGCCGACGCCGAGGAGCGGGCGCAGCTGGAGTACGACCGCCTCGTCGCCAGGGCGGACGCCGAGATCACCATGGCCCGGCGGCGCGCCGTCGACGAGGTGAGCGCCCAGGTGGGCGAGCTCGTCCTCTCCGTCGCCCGGCAGGTCATCGGGCGCGAGATCGACGCCTCGAGCCATCGGGCGCTGATCGACGAGGCGGTGGCCGCGCTGCGCTCGTCGGCCAACACCTCGGCGTCGAGCACCCAGAGCTGATCCCGGCGAATCCGAAGGAACAGTCCGAACCGTGCACCAGTCACTTCGCGGGTACGCCGTCGCCGTGCTCGGCGACATCGCCCGGGGCCCCCTCGGCGAGCAGGTCGCCGAGGACCTCAACGCGGTGGCGCACCTGGTGTCACGCACGAACTCCCTCGCCGTGGCCCTCACCGACTTCGCGGTGCCCACCGGGGCCCGCCGGGCGATCCTGGAGGAGCTGCTCGAGTCGAGGGTGCGCCCCGAGGCGATCCGGCTCGTCCTGCGGGCGGTCGACACCGAGCGCACCGAGGAGTTCCCGACCACCCTCCACGAGCTGTACGAGCTGGCCCGCCACCTCCACGAGCTCGAGGGCCCGGAGTTCCGCGCCGAGGAGCCCATCGCCAGCCGGACGGGGTGGCGCCACTTCATGTCGGGGTACGCCGACGCCGTGCTCGAGAGCGCGCCGGACGTCACCGAGCTCGAGGAGATCGAGGACGAGCTCTTCCGCTTCGCCCGGATCGTCGAGTCGAGCCCGACGCTGCGCGACGCGCTGTCGGACACCGGGCAGCCACCCGAGTCGCGCCAGGGGCTCGTGTCGGCCCTGCTCGAGGGCAAGGCACGGCCGGCCACCGTCCGCCTGGCCCGGGTCGCCATGCAGGGCCGCGTGCGCGACGTGGTGAGCTCGCTCGACTGGCTCGCCGAGCAAGCGGCGCGCGCCCGGGGGTGGCGCATCGCCCGGGTGCGCACGGCCCGCCCCATCGACGACGAGGAGCAGGCCGCGCTGGCAGAGGCGCTGCAGCGCATCACCCACCACCCCGTCGAGCTGCAGATGACCGAGGACGCCACGCTCCTCGGTGGGGCCGTGGTCCAGATCGGCGACCTGCTCGTCGACGCCACCGCCGAGCGCCGACTCGAACAACTACAGGACCACCTCCTCAAGCCTGAGGGGGCAACCCGAGGAGCACAGAACTGATGGCAGAGCTGACGATCGACGCCGACGAGATCGCCTCCGTACTGCGCCGGCACGTCACGGACTACACGCCCGAGGTGTCGACCGAGCAGGTCGGGCGGATCACCGAGGTGGGCGACGGCATCGCCCGCATCTCGGGGTTGCCGAGGGCGGCGGTCAACGAGCTGCTCGAGTTCGAGGACGGCACGCTCGGCCTGGCGCTGAACCTCGACGAGGACACCATCGGCGCCGTGATCCTCGGCAGCGACCAGCACCTCGAGGAGGAGGCCCTCGTCCGCGCGAGCGGTCGCATCCTGTCGGTCCCCGTCGGGGACGGCCTGCTGGGCCGCGTGGTGAACCCGCTGGGCGAGCCCATCGACGGCAAGGGCCCCATCGCCAGCACTGAGACGCGCCGGCTCGAGGTCCAGGCGCCCGGCATCGTCGACCGCCAGCCGGTGAAGGAGCCGATGCAGACCGGCATCAAGGCCATCGACGCCATGACGCCGATCGGCCGGGGACAGCGTGAGCTCATCATCGGCGACCGCAAGACGGGGAAGACCACCGTCGCCATCGACACGATCATCAACCAGAAGGGCCATGGCGTGAAGTGCATCTACGTCGCCATCGGCCAGAAGGGCTCGTCGGTGGCCCAGACGGTGGCCACGCTCGCCGCCCACGGCGCGCTCGAGTACACCGTCGTCGTCTCGGCGGCGGCGTCGGAGCCCGCGCCCTTCAAGTACCTCGCCCCGTACTCCGGCTGCGCCATGGGCCAGCACTGGATGGAGCACGGCGAGCACGCCCTCATCGTGTACGACGACCTGTCCAAGCAGGCCGAGGCGTACCGGCAGCTGTCGCTGCTGCTGCGACGGCCACCGGGGCGCGAGGCGTACCCGGGCGACGTCTTCTACCTCCACAGCCGCCTGCTCGAGCGCGCCGCCAAGCTGTCCGACGCACGGGGTGGCGGGTCGCTCACCGCCCTGCCCATCATCGAGACCAAGGGCGGCGACGTCTCGGCCTACATCCCGACCAACGTCATCTCCATCACCGACGGGCAGATCTACCTCGAGTCCGAGCTGTTCTACGCGGGCGTGCGGCCCGCCATGAACGTCGGCATCTCGGTGTCCCGGGTGGGCGGCTCCGCTCAGGTGAAGGCCATGCGCTCGGTGGCCGGCACGCTCAAGATCGACCTGGCGCAGTTCCGTGAGCTCGAGGCCTTCGCCACGTTCGGCTCCGAGCTCGACAAGGTGTCGCAGGCCCAGCTCGACCGGGGCTACCGCCTGACCGAGCTGCTGAAGCAGCCGCAGAACGCCCCGATGCCCGTCGAGGAGCAGGTCATGGTCATCTATGCCGGCTCCAACGGCTGGGTGGACGATGTGCCGGTCCCGGAGGTGCGTCGTTTCGAGGCGGAGCTGGTCGAGTTCCTGCGGGCCAACCACGCCGCCCTGCTCGACACGGTGCGCTCCACCGGGGCCCTGCCCGACGAGGCGGACCTGAAGAGCGCCCTGCAGGCGTTCAAGGACGCCTTCGTCCCGATGGAGGGCGACTGACCGATGGCCGGTGGCCAGGAACGGATCCTCCGACGGCGCATCCGCACCGTCCAGGCGACCCAGAAGATCACGCGCGCCTTCGAGCTGATCGCGGCGTCGCAGATCGTGCGCGCCCAGGGGCGCATCGCCGGGGCCCTGCCCTACCGGCGCGGCATCGCCGAGGTCCTGGCTGAAGCGGCCGCCGACGCCGGGCACACCGCAGGTCGGGTCCTCGGCGTCCCCGAGGACCCGCGGCGCGTCCTCGTCCTGGTCGTGGTGGCCGACCGCGGTCTGTGCGGCGCCTATAACGCCAACGTGCTCCGCCTCACCGAACGGATGGTGCGGGCGGGCGCGGCCCGGGGGATCGAGTACCGGATCATGACGGTCGGCCGCAAGGCCCTGTCGTTCTTCCGCTTCCGCCGCGTCGATATCGAGCAGTCCTTCAGCGGCTTCTCGGACAGGCCCACGTTCGAGGACGCCCGGCGAGTGGCCGCGCCCGTGACGCCCGTCTTCCTCGACGACGAGGTCGACCAGGTCCTCATGGTGTCGACGCGATTCCTGTCGGCAGGCAGCCAGGCGGTGGAGACGCGGCAGCTGCTGCCCCTCCCCGAGCCGGCCGGCCCGGGAGCCGAGCACGACGCCGCCACCGCCGAGCGGCCCGGTCGCGAGGGGTACACGGAGTTCGAGCCGGCGTCACCCGACCTGCTCGTCGAGCTCGTGCCGCGTTACGTCGAGGCCGAGGTGTTCGGTGCGCTGCTCGAAGCCTCGGCGAGCGAGCACACGGCCCGGCAGCGGGCCATGGCGGCGGCCACCGACAACGCCGACGACCTGACGAAGACCCTGACCCGCATCATGAACAGGGCTCGTCAGGACGCCATCACCACCGAGATCATGGAGATCGTCGGCGGCGCCGAGGCACTGCGCCAGGCCGCCGACGCCGACTAGGAAGCAGAGCATGACAACCACGACAACGGAGCCGACGACAACGGGCAACGGGGCGCGTCCGGACGGGCGCGTGGTGGCGATCGCCGGGCCGGTCGTCGACGTCGAGTTCCCGCCCCACGCGTTGCCCGAGATCAACATGGCCGTCGAGATGGACCTCGACCTCGACGGCTCGAAGGTCACCGTCACCGCCGAGGTGGCGCAGCAGATCGGCGAGGGCCGGGTCCGGTGCGTCTGCCTGAAAGCGACCGACGGCCTCACCCGCGGCGCTCCGGTTCGCAACCTGGGCCGCGGGCTGTCGGTCCCTGTCGGCGACGCCACGCTCGGCCACGTCTTCAACGTGCTCGGCGAGTCGCTCGACACCGACGACATCGGCCCCGTCGAGGAGCGCTGGGAGATCCACCGCGACGCGCCCGCCTTCGACACGCTCGAGCCCCGGGCCCAGATGTTCGAGACCGGGATCAAGGTCATCGACCTCCTGGAGCCTTACGTCCAGGGCGGCAAGATCGGCCTGTTCGGTGGGGCCGGCGTCGGCAAGACCATCATCATCATGGAGATGATCAACCGGGTGGCCACCGGCCACGGCGGCGTGTCGGTGTTCGCCGGCGTGGGGGAGCGCACCCGCGAGGGCACGGACCTGTGGATCGAGATGCAGGAGTCCGGCGTCATCGAGAAGGCCGCCCTGGTGTACGGGCAGATGGACGAGCCGCCCGGGGTGCGCCTGCGCGTGGGCCTGGCGGCGCTCACCATGGCGGAGTACTTCCGTGACGTGAAGAACCAGGACGTGCTCCTGTTCGTCGACAACATCTTCCGCTTCGTGCAGGCGGGGTCCGAAGTGTCCACCCTGCTCGGCCGGATGCCGTCGGCGGTGGGGTACCAGCCGACGCTGGCCGACGAGATGGGGGAGCTCCAGGAGCGCATCACGTCGACACGCGGGCACTCCATCACCTCCCTGCAGGCGGTGTACGTGCCGGCCGACGACTACACCGACCCCGCGCCGTTCACGACGTTCACCCACCTCGACGCCACCACCGAGCTGTCGCGCCAGATCGCCTCGCTGGGCATCTACCCGGCGGTCGACCCGCTGGCGTCCACGTCCAACATCCTGACCCCGGAGATCGTGGGCGAGCGGCACTACGAGGTCGCCGGGCGCACCCAGCGGGTGCTGCAGCGCTACCGCGAGCTGCAGGACATCATCGCCATCCTGGGCCTCGACGAGCTGTCCGAGGAGGACCGGCTGACCGTGAACCGGGCCCGCAAGATCCAGCGGTTCCTGTCGCAGCCCTTCAACGTCGGTGAGGTCTTCACCGGGTTGAAGGGCGTCACCGTACCCATCCAGGAGACGGTCGAGTCGTTCGAGGCGCTGCTCAACGGGGACCTCGACGACGTGCCCGAGCAGGCCTTCTTGAACGTCGGCGGCGTGGAGTCCGTCCTCGAGAAGGCCAAGAAGCTCGAGGCCGGGGCCGAGTAGCCCCGCCGGACGAGGAGCAGCAGCCGTGGCCACCTTCCAGTCCAGCCTCGTCACCCCCGAGAGCGTCCTGCTCGAGGAGGAGGTGCAGGCCGTCATCCTCCGGACCGACGTCGGTGACGCCACCTTCATGCCCGGCCACACGAGGCTCATCGGTGCCATCGTCCCCGGCTCGGTGCGCTTCCAGCGCGAGGACGGCACCGAGGAGCGCGCCGCCGTCCACGGCGGGTTCGTGCAGGTGGACGGGGAGCGTGTCGTGGTGCTCGCCCCGATCGCCGAGCGCGCCGGCGCCATCGACGTCGAGCGGGCGCGGCGGTCCCTCGAGGCGGCCGGCGAGCGGATCGCCGAGCTGGTCGCCCGGTCGGCCGGGAGCGGTGCCGAGAGCACCCCGGCCGACGTGGAGCTGGCGGAAGCGGAAGCCTCCCGCCGCCGAGCCGAGGTCCGCCTCGAGGTCGCCGGAGCCGCCAGTTAGGGCATCCGGGCCGACACCCGGTGCCGTGCCGTGAAGGGCGCGGCGAACTCGGGGTCGTCGAGCAGGGTGAGCATGTCGTCGACGGCCCGGCCGTGGGAGCCGTCGGAGCCGTCGAGGGCGATCGTCTCCATCCGGGCGGTGTCGGTCACGAGGGTGCGGATCGTCTCGAGCGTGTGGCGCCAGAAGGCGGCACCCGGCGTCGCCCCCCTGAGGACGTCCTCGCGCAGGTCGTCGTGCACCTCGACGAGGCCCAGCGCCTCGAGGCGCGCCGCCAGGCCCCGCGCCCACGTCCACCGGGCGGCGAGGGGCACCATGACCCGCAGGAAGGGGATGGGCAGGCCCGGGTCCGGCGTCGATGCCGCCGCCAGGGCGGGGGCGCCGTCCGCCTCCTCGAACAGGACCGCGCCCCCGGGGCGCAGCGAGGGGACGACCCGCGCGACGACGGCGTCGGGGTCGTCGAGGTGCATGAGCACCGAGCGCGAGTGGACGAGGTCGAAGCGCGAGGAGCCGAAGTCCATGGTGGCCAGGTCGCCGGTCACGACCGTGACGTTCGCCCGCCGCCCGAGGCCGCGGAGCAGGCTCGTGTCGCGGTCGACGGCGGTCACCGACCCCTCGTCGCCGACGCGACCTGCCATCCAGCGTGCGATGGATCCCGCCCCGGCCCCGAGCTCGGCACAGCGCCAGCCGGGCCCCACGCCGAGGCGCTCGAGGCCTCGGATGGTGGAGGCGTCGTGCAGCGACTGCAGCGAGCCCAGGCGCTCGGCCTCGCGCTGCGTGTCGTTGCGGAGCGGGTACCGGCCGAGCGCGTGGGGCGCGTGGGGCGCGTCGGGCACCACGCCTCGCCCCGGGCCCAGCCTCAGCCGAACTCGATCTGGCTGAATTCGCGCAGCTTGTCGAGCGCGTGCCGGGCGCTCACGAACCGCACCGTCCCCGAGCGAGAGCGCATCACGAGCGACTGGGTGGTGGCGCCGTAGTCGTGGTAGCGCACGCCCTGGAGCAGCTCGCCGTCGGTGATGGCGGTGGCGGCGAAGAAGCAGTTGTCGCCGCGCACGAGGTCGTCGGTGGTCAGCACGGCCTCGAGGTCGTACCCGGCCGCCACCGCCGCGGCGCGCTCGTCGTCGTCGCGCGGCCAGAGCCTCCCCTGGATCTCGCCGCCCATGCACTTCAGGGCGGCCGCGGCGATCACGCCCTCGGGGGTGCCGCCGGTGCCGTAGAGGACGTCCACGCCCGAGTCGGGCCAGGCCGCCGAGATGGCCCCGGCCACGTCGCCGTCCGAGATCAGCTTGATGCGCGCGCCGCTCGCCCGCACCTCCTCGATCAACTGCGCGTGTCGGGGGCGGTCGAGGATGCAGACGGTGATGTCGCGCAGCGACTTGCCGAGCGCCTTCGCCACGGCGTCGAGGTTCTCGGTCGGCGAGCGACGGACGTCCACCGATCCCACCGCCTTCGGGCCCACGGCCAGCTTCTCCATGTACACACAGGGGCCGGGGTTGAACATCGTGCCCCGGTCGGAGACGGCGATCACGGCCACGGCGCCCCCGCGGCCGAGCGACGTCAGGGTGGTCCCGTCGATGGGGTCGACGGCGATGTCGGTCGGGGGCGGCGAGCCGTCGCCGATGCGCTCGCCGTTGTAGAGCATGGGCGCGTGGTCCTTCTCGCCCTCGCCGATCACGACGACCCCGTCCATGGCCACGGTCTGCAGCACCACGCGCATGGCATGGACGGCGGCGCCGTCCGCGCCCTCCTTGTCGCCGCGGCCCATCCACCGGCCCGCGGCCAGGGCGGCCGCCTCCGTCACGCGGACGAGCTCCATGGCCAGGTTGCGGTCCGGGGCCCGCGGGTTCGGCGCCACGCACCGACCATAACGCGCTCGGCGCGCGTCGGCAGCCCTTGTCGCAGGGAACCGGTGTCGTCACGCCGCCACGCGACGTGGCGCCTGTGCCGCGGCCGCCCCGGGCGGGCGGCGACAGGCCCGTTAGGCTGGTGCCATGGACGCCACGCCCCACGAGGGGCTTTCCGAGGGCATGGCGCGCTGGCAGGAGGACTACGACTCGTCGACCCTGCGGGACGCCGACTTCGAGACGATGTCGGGCATCGGGCTGCGGCCCGTGTACGGCCCCGAGGACTGGCCCGAGCACCGGGCCGGCGAGCAGCTCGGGTGGCCCGGTCGCCCCCCGTACACCAGGGGCCCCTATGCGTCGATGTACCGCTCCCGGTTGTGGACCATGCGCCTGTTCGCGGGCTTCGGGACCGCCGAGGACACGAACGTGCGGTTCCGGGAGCTGCTGCGGGCCGGGAGCGGCGGGCTGTCGGTCGCCTTCGACCTGCCCACCCTCATGGGGCGCGACTCCGACGACCCCTACGCCGAGGGAGAGGTCGGCCGCTGCGGCGTGGCCGTCGACACACTGGCCGACGCCGAGGACCTGTTCGCGGGCATCGACCTGGCCGACGTCACGACGTCGATGACGATCAACTCGCCCGCCCCCGTCCTCCTCGCCATGTACGTGGCGGCCGCCGAGCAGACGGGCGCGTCCCGGCGGGCCCTGGGCGGCACGCTGCAGAACGACATCCTGAAGGAGTACCAGGCGCAGAAGGAGTACATCTTCCCGCCCCGACCGTCGATGCGACTGGTGGTCGATGTCGTCCGCTTCTGCGCCGCCGAGATGCCGAAATTCCACCCGGTGTCGGTGTCCGGCTACCACATCCGCGAGGCCGGCTCGACGGCCGCCCAGGAGCTGGCGTTCACCCTCGCCAACGGGTTCGCCTACGTCGAGGCGGCCGTGGCCGCCGGCCTCGCCGTCGACGACTTCGCCCCCCGGCTCAGCTTCTTCTTCAACGCCCATCTCGACTTCTTCGAGGAGATCGCCAAGTACCGGGCCGCCCGCAGGATCTGGACGCGGTGGATGACCAACCGGTACGGCGCCACGTCGCCCCGGTCGACGCAGCTCCGCTTCCACACCCAGACGGCGGGGGTGTCGCTCACGGCCCAGCAGCCGGAGGTGAACATCGTCCGCACCGCCATCGAGGCGCTCGCCGGGGTCCTCGGGGGCACGCAGAGCCTGCACACCAACTCCATGGACGAGGTCCTCGCCCTGCCCACCGAGAAGGCGGCCCGCATCGCCCTGCGCACCCAGCAGGTCCTCGCCCACGAGGTCGGCGTCACGAACGTCTCGGACCCCCTGGGCGGCTCGTGGTTCGTGGAGTCGCTCACCGACGAGATCGAGCGCCAGGCCGAAGAGGTCTTCTCCCGTCTCGACGACTGGGGCGGCGGCTCGCTGCTCGAGGGTGTGCTCCAGGGCATCGAGGAGAACTGGTTCCAGGGTGAGATCGCCGACGCCGCCTACGTGTTCCAGCGCAAGGTGGCCGCCGGCAGGCGGATCGTGGTGGGGGTCAACGCCTTCACCGAGGGCAACGAGGAGCCCGCGCCCCCGACGCTGCAGATCGGCCCCGAGGTCGACGAGGCGCAGCGCAAGCGCCTGTCCGCCGTGCGCCAGCGCCGCGACCGGGCCGAGGTCGACGCCGCCCTGGCGGCCGTGACCGCCGACGCCGCGGTCCCCGACGCCAACACCATGCCCGCCATCCTGCGCGCCGTGCGCGCCTACGCCACCGTGGGCGAGATCGTCGGCGCGCTGGGGTCGGTGTTCGGCCGCTGGGCCGAGAACCCGGTCGTCTGACGGGCGCGCCGGGCCCGGTGGACCGCTTCGTCGTTCGCCCCGGGGGGCCGCTGCACGGGACGGTGCGGGTCGGGGGCGCCAAGAACTCGGCGCTCAAGCTGATGGCTGCCTGCCTGCTGGCCGAAGGGCGCCACGTCCTGTCCGGTGTGCCGCGCATCGTCGACGTCGAACTCATGGCGGAGGTGCTGACGGCCATCGGCGTGCGCGTCGAGCGGCTCCCGGACGGCCCCGGCGCCGGGGGGGCGCCCGGCCGCCCCGGGGACATCGTCGTCGACACGCCGGCCGCACTGGTCCCCGAGGCGCCCTACGAGCTCGTCGAGAAGATGCGGGCGTCGGTCGTCGTGCTGGGGCCGCTGCTCGCCCGCACGGGACGGGCCAGCGTGGCGCTGCCGGGGGGCGACGACTTCGGCAACCGTCCCATCGACATCCATCTGCACGGCCTGGCCACCCTCGGCGCCGAGTTCGACATGGTGCACGGCAACATCGAGGGCCGGGTGCCGGGCGGCGACGGTGGCCGGCTCGTCGGGCACCGCGTGGTGTTCGAGTACCCGAGCCACACGGCGACCGACAACGTCCTCATGGCGGCGGTCCTCGCCAGGGGGACCACCGTCATCGAGAACGCGGCGCGCGAGCCCGAGGTCATCGACCTCGCCGACTTCCTCACGCACATGGGGGCCCGCATCCGGGGGGCGGGCACCTCCCACATCGAGGTGGACGGGGTGGACGAGCTGCACCCCGGCCCCGCCGCCCATCAGGTCGTCCCCGACCGCGTGGTGGCGGCCACGCTCCTCGCCGCGGTCGGGCTGGCCGGCGGCGAGATCGTCGTCGAGGACGGCCGGGCGGACCACATGGACATGGTGCTGCGCAAGATGGGCGAGATCGGCGTGGCGGTCTCTCACTCGCCCGAGGGCCTGCGGGCGACCTCGAGCGGGCGGCTCCACAGCGTCGACGTGGCCACCCTCCCGTACCCCGGCGTGGCCACGGACTACAAGCCGTTCCTGGTCACCATGCTGAGCGTCGCCGACGGCGTCGGGATCGTGACCGAGAACCTCTTCTCCGGCCGGTTCCGCTACGTGGACGAACTGCGGCGGATGGGCGCCGACA
>Ga0307372_10002837_pt1 | contig 28294 bp, 33 predicted proteins | sample OX1MG_FD_202533 | JGI IMG/M metagenome (GOLD analysis project Ga0307372, IMG submission 202533) | Soil microbial communities from Risofladan, Vaasa, Finland - OX-1 | ecosystem: Environmental > Terrestrial > Soil > Coastal area > Acid sulfate soil | place: Finland: Risofladan, Vaasa | collected... | reverse complement strand
TGGACCACAGGCTGGCGACGCCGCCTTGCGAGCGTGCTGCGGACTAGAAAGTGATGACCTCGTATACAGGCGCCTAGATTGCTGCGGATAAGGGACGTCACGTAAGGATCCATTCCGAATCGCGGTTCCTTCCGAAAGCAGCGAGCCCGGCTTCGAACCGGGTGCCTCACGGTCCTGCCCCGTGCGTCTTCGGGCGTTAGGCTCGAGACGCAATCACCGGTTCAGGAATCAGCTCCTGGGTGAATTCGAAAACGTCGCCCTTTCGGTCCTCGCAGGGCCTGGAAATGCCGATGGTCGAGGGTCAGCACATCGAGAACCGCGTGGCGCTCGGCGAGAACCACGATTGACGCGTCGGCTAGGCCAATTTCAAGGTCACGATACCGTCTGAGGACAAGAGCGGCCGCTGCTACGTCCTCGGTTGTGAAAGGCTCCAACCGGTAGGCACCCCGGGCCACTTCGTCCAGCAGCGCTCGTTGGGCACGAACGCCGACCCTGTTGGCCAGCAGGTAGTCGAGCTCGGCCAGGACGAAGGGCGACAAGAGTAGTGGTGCGCTGGCTTGGCGGAGGGCTGCGGCAGCTTGGGTGTGCTGGTGCTGGCTGCCATCAATTGCGGCCAGCAAACCGCTCGTGTCTAGAAGGATCACCCTTCGCCGAAGCCGGCCAGCAGCTCATCGACGTTCTCTGCAAGATCAGGTTTGCCGCTTGTGAACAAGGGAAGTCTGGGCTCGGCGTGGCGCGATTGCAGCAGGCGTTCGACTCCCTCGCGAATCAGGTCCGCTTCGGTCCGGCCCGCTTCGTTCGCGGCTCGAGCAAGACTGCTTTTCAAGTCTTCGGGCAGGTAGATTGTGGTCCGTTTCACGCCATACATTATGCCATACGTTGGGAAATCTGTGATCCAGCCGTGATTTCCGGGCTCTGGACTAACGCCGAAATCGGCGAATTTGAACTCAGATTTGGTCGGCCACTCTGGACGTTATTAGAACTTTGCTCGCTGGGTGTTCCGATTTATCTCAACCGGCAGCGACCGCCTTTCGCAGCGTAGCCTCGGTTCGGCCTCCGTCGGCCGGCGTGTAGAGATAGAGGCGCAGCGAGGGCCGCTCGGCGACGTGCAGGATCGTGAACTCGAGTTGTCGGGACTCCACGCCAAGGTTCGGGGGCGCTTACGCGGGTCAGGATCATCAGCCAGGCGTGGCGGGAAGTCCGACGGCATCGCCTGAGCGGGCGGCCGTTGGCACGATGACCGAAACCACGCCGACGATCAGATTGCAACCTGAGCGAATCGGAAGCACACGGGATTTCTGTATGTCTAAATAAGGGCCGAACCGACCTTGAGATTCCCACCCGCCAGATGGACAACGTGGCGGGCCACGACGTCCATCCCGTCCACCAGTCGCACGGCGCTGCCCGGCTCCCAGCCATGGCATGCCCAAGAGACCTCGGTGCATGCGAGTAGGCACGAGTCGGTCTGACGGCTAGCCAAATCATGAAGCGCGCCCTCGATCCCCGCCATTCTCTGACGGCTGATGCCCTCGTGCTTGATTTGATAGATCGCCTCCATCAAGCCTTGTTGGCAGTCGTTCGAGGGGACCACGTATTCGATCCCGAAGCGGTCGAGAGCTCGAGCGTAGATGCCAGACACAAGGGTACCGGTGGTGGCAAGCACACCGGTGCGACGCACCCCTAGGACAGATGCGGCGCGGGCGACCTCGACCGGCCAATCGACGATAGGCACGCCTACTGACGCCTGCAGGTCGCTTAAGAAGTAGTGCGCCGTGTTGCACGGCATCACGAGGAAGTCAGCGCCGGCACCTTCTAGTCCTTGAGCCATTGCAATCAACGCCGGGCGTGGGTCTTGGCCCCGAGCCAGGATGAAGTCAGTCCGGTCGGGGACCTGCGGATTGGAATCCACGATGAGCCGGATGTGCTCTTGATCGCTGTCTGCCTGCGTTATTTCGAGGACGCGCCGCATGAATTCGAGTGTCGCGCCTGGGCCCATGCCGCCCAGCACCCCGACAACGCGGCGGTTCGGAGAAATGGACATTACAGTCGGAGGGCTTGACCGGCCAGCACTCCGGTCGGTCTGCCTTGATCGACCGCCAGCTGGCCGTTGACCACCACGAAGGGAATCGATAGAGGGAACTGCTTAGGGTTTCGCCTAGTCGCTGGAGCAGCGACGGTGCCGGGATCGAAAACGACAAGGTCCGCGCGCATGCCCTCTTTGACGAGGCCACGGTCCGATAGCCCTAGGCGACGCGCAGGAAATGATGTCATCTTTCGGATCGCCTCCGACAACGAAAGAAATCCCTCCATGCGAACGAACTCAGAAAGGATGACGGGGAATGTCCCATATGTTCGCGGGCTAGGAAAGTCTCCGATCAACAACCCATCACTCCCGACCATGCTGAGCGGATGAGCGACAAACTTAGGAAGAGTAGTGCCATTTCCATTGGCTGCAACGTACGAGACCCCAAGGTTCTCATCCACCAAGAGATCACAAACGGCGTCTGCCTCCGTCGTTCCGAGCATAGCGGCGACTTCTGCGACGCTTCGACCCTCGAAACGGTGGTTCTCTGGGCGGAGGAAATTCGTTAAGAACATATCCTGCCAAGAGGGACCTCGATGTTTGATCTCGTCGCGCAATTGAGGTCTGGCTTCGACGGACTGGAGCACTTCCTTTAGCCGCTCCGGCCCGCCACCATGCGCCCATTGGGGAACCACGATAAGTAAGCGGGACGCGCTCAGGGTGTAGGGATAACTGTCAAAGCTAATCTCGATGCCATCGTCTCGCGCCTTCTCAATCAGGGCGAGCATCGCGTCGGCTGATCCAGCGACCGGGAGGCGTTGATAGAAGTGAGTGATGTGGACAGGCACCTCGCTGCGGAGGCCAATCTCAATTGCCTCGCGGAACGGATCCAGGAATCGGTCTCCGAGTGAATATCGGACGTGGGTGTGGTAAATACCTCCCTTGCGGGCCACGACCTTGGCGAGCTCGATGAGCTCGGCGGTTGTTGCGTAACTGCCAGGCGGATAGTCGAGCCCAGTCGACATGCCGAACGCACCCTCTTCCATCCCCTCTCGCAGGAGTGCTTTCATATCTTCGATCTGCGGGCTGGTCGCCTCATGGTTTTCCCAGCCGACAGCATTGATACGCAGCGGGGAGTTTCCAATCACGTAAACAACATTGACAGCGACCTTTCGCTCGAATACCCGTAAGTAGTCCGCGACTGTCGCCCATCGGGCGTTCTTAATCGTGCCATCGAGCCCTGAGTTCAATTCAATAAAGTCGTCGAGGTCATGTTGATGGCGGAAAGGTGCGTAGCTGTTGCCATCGACGCCGATGACCTCTGTTGTTATGCCCTGACGGATCTTTGGCTCGTGTTGTGGGTGATCGAGGATTACGAGACCCGAGTGTGCATGGACATCGATGAATCCTGGGCAGACCACCATACCGCTGGCATCAATCACCCGCCGAGACTGAACGGGGTCGGCCGCCCCGCGAATGATAGTCAAGGTGTTGTCCTTGACCCCGATGGCCGCAGCGAAGCCTGGAGTTCCGGTCCCATCTATGACAGTACCGTTGCTGATCAGCAGGTCAAGCATCGCGCCGAGGCTTCACTAATCGGCCCAGCGGCACACCCAGCGGCTCTCCATCTCGAGCGATCACGTGCCCCCGGAGTACCGTCGCCCGTGCACGCCCCGTCACCTCGCGCCCGTCCCATGCACTCCATCGTTGCTTGGAATGCAGGTCCTCGGCGCGAATTTTCCACCGAAGGTTTGGATCCACGATAGTGAAATCGGCGTCTGAACCAGTCTGGATCGCCCCCTTTTGTGGGTACACACCGTAGAGGCGCGCCGTACCGGTCGAAAGGACCAGGGCCAAGCGTTCCGGGGTGATCGATCTCGAATGCATGAGATCAAGCATTAACGGGACAAGCGTCTCTGTACCGATCATGCCCGCTGGCGCGCGATCGAATGGAAGCGCCTTCTCCTCAAGGGTGTGCGGAGCATGGTCTGAGCTGATACTAGCGATGGACCCATCCTGCACGGCACGAAGCAGTGCCTCCCGATCAGCATCGCGCCGTACTGGTGGAAAGACCTTGAGCCGAGCACCCAACTCGCCGGCACTATCTGCGGTCAGAGTCAAATAGTGTGCACAGGTCTCGGCGGTAACGCTCGTCCCATTGCGCTGGGCCCACCCTAACAACTGCGCTCCTGGAGCGGACGATACGTGGAGTATGTGCAAGCGGCACCCGCTGCCCGCCGCGAGTGCGATGGCTGCAGCAATACTGGCGGTTTCGGCAACGTCAGGGCGTTGATAGAGTAAGTCAGCGTAAGATTGCGCCCTCCGTCCTAGCGCGCGCGTCCGGGCTTCGATCACGCCACGATCCTCGCAGTGACCTGCGACCAGGCCGGAACTTGCAGCGACCGCATCCATGACAGCGAGTACCTCGCCATTTGTTGGGGGTGGGATTAATTCCTCTGGCCGCAAACCGTCAATCTCGTACAGCAGACGACGGGTCGCGCGATTGAAGTAATACCCGAGGAACAGTTTGATGCCAACGGCGCCAGCACTAATCAGCGGTCCAAGCTCCTGCACGTTTTCCTCACCGAGAGACAGGCCCCACAGCCCAAAATCGACGAATGCCACACGTTGGTGCTGATCAGCGCGTTCCCCGAAAATATTTGCGTCAGTAACGGGTGGAACGTTGTTCGGCATATCAAACACGGTGGTCACGCCACCAACCGCCGCAGCACGTGTAGCGTGAGCGAAATCCTCTTTGTCGGTCATGCCGGGGTCGCGCGAATGTATGTGGGGATCTATGAAGCCGGGAAATACGAGGCACCCAGTGGCATCCACGACCTGGTCTGCTGCCGCACTCATCCCCGAGTCGGCAATCGCTACGATGTGGCCATCCTCGCATAGGACGTCCGAGCGACGTTGCCCCTGTTCCGTGACCAAGGTGCCGTTGGCGATCGCCAGCTTCATCTAAAAGGCTCGGTCCACAACTCGGACTCCGAGCGCCAGCGGCAACTCGGTGCAGGCGAGCAGTACCGATAGGGCGCCGCGTGCGCTGAGGTCCCTGATGATTGTCCCAAGCCGCTCGATCGCCAGCGTCAGCGCCCCGTTCTTGACTCCGCCCGGTCCGTAGATCACCCGCATGACCTCGGCCTGCTGCTTGTCATCGGGAAGTATGATCTCCACTCCCTGTTGGGCAGCTACCCGCTGGTAGACCCCGCTCGCCACCGTACCGCTGGTCGCGAGCAGTGCCGTCGGTGACCCGCCGACCTCACGCACGGCCTCGAGCGCAGTCTCCACCCAGGGCACCACTGGCAAGCCCACAGCCTCTGAGATCTCGGCTCGCCAAACGTTTGCTGTATTACAGGGCATCACTAGGACCTCTGCACCGGCGGCTTTAAGTCGGTGACCGATCTCTTTGAGGCGGGGTCTCGGATCACCTCCTCTGCCGAGCAGGAAGGCGGTCCGGTCGGGTACCGAGGGATCGGAATCGATCAGGACGTGCAAATGGTCCTGATCGCGCGCTGCCTCGGTCTCTCGAACGACAGTCGCGTAGAAGGCTACCGTGGCCAGCGGCCCTAGGCCCCCGACTATCCCGAGCACCTTGGTCGGCGCCACCTCTACCTCCATCCTGTTGCCCGCCTCCTGCGATGCCGAGTGTGGCGATGACGATCTCCGGACTCTTGCCAGCTTCGGCCCTCAGGACCGCGCGCCGGCGAATCTCTGCCAGGGTGTGGTGGCTGAGATTGCGACCGTCCAGCTTCTTGACGACGCACCCATTGAAACCGACGTGGACTTACTTATGCACGGATTCGTATGACCCCTCTCTCGGCACAGATTGCGACTCTAGCAAGCGCACGAACTCGTCATCGGTTAGCCAAGCTGGGTACTCCTTCTTTCCTTCGACCGCTCCTTGGAGCAACTGCAGCGCTCGCTGCGCCGACTTCTGATCGCTAGGTAGGCCGAGTGAGGCCAGTCTGAGCGCAATGGTGTCGCTTCGAGCGGTCCGATGCGTCCAGATGACACGCTCCTCAGCACCGACCACACGAGGGGGGAACGGGAGGAGCGAGTGCATGCGGTCGTCATACCGGAGATGTGCCTCTGCCGCTCGGTCGGTTCCATCGACCATGAAGGCGTACTCGCCGATAACAGGCTGCTGGAGCCGTATTGGGACACCCGAACGTGTCTTGACCACATCGAGCGTCTCGGAGATGCGCTCCAAGTCAATGCCCGTTCGAATATCGTAGAGGTCCTCCAGCACCATCACCGCTTCGGCGAGCGAGATATGTCCGCAATGGTGGCCAGTCAGGTTTAGGCAGACATCGATCGCGCTGGCTCCAGCGGTGACTGCGGCTACGCCGGTCATCGTGGCCTGACCGTAGAAGTTCGAGAGGTGCACGTAGAGCGGCGGGTGGTGGGGAACCGCGGTGCGCACACGGCGGATGAACACTTTCATCGCTTCGGGGTTGACCCCCATGCGGAAGTAGCTGTCGTGGAAACTGAGACTGCGCGAGCCGCAGCGCACCGCCGCCGTGCTCAGCTCGACAAGCTCGTCCCATGAGAGTGCTTCCGCGAAAGCGTGCGAGATATCCTTACCCGCTTCGCGCAGGCGCTCGGCCGCGTGTTCTAGGAAAGTGACCGAAGGAGCGGACTCGATACAGATCTCGTCTACGCCGGTGGCTATCCCCGCCTCGAGGTATTCTGGAGCGCGCTCAAGGCTGGCTCGAAACGTACCGACGATACGTGCATTCGGACGCGCGCTAGCCAGCTTCTCCACCACCTCCAGACCGTCCGCCCAGCTCAAGTTAATGAGCAATTCGCGGACACCGAGTCGATCCAGCGCCAGCCCAATCTCAACCAGGTCATCGGCAGCATGCCTACTTCCAGACACGCTCGACTGCAGACTTCGGATCGTTGAATCGACGATAAAGACCTCCGAAGGAAAGTCGAGCAGCGCCCGAGTGTCCGGGTCGCGGTTGAGTTCGAACCCTCCCTTTCCTAGCTGCCACTCAGACATGTGACATTCTCCTTGCTGTGTTTCAGTTCCGCGGAAGGCCTTGGACCGATGGCGCTCGGAGACAACTGACCACGTGTTCCGGCAAGATCGGGAGCCGGGTGAGTCGTACGCCTATCGCATCCTCCACAGCGCTGGCGATCGTCGCCGCGCATGGCCCTATCGGCGGCTCGCCAATGCCGCGAGCTCCGAAGGGCCCGAGGCCCTCACCCGACTCGAGCACCACACACTTGATTTCGGGCAGATCCTGCGACGAGGGGATCACATATTGGAAGAAACCGCTGGTCAGGTTGAATCCATCCTGGAATACAACTCGCTCGTACAGTGCGTAGCCGATGCCCTGCGCGACCGCACCAATGATCTGTCCTTCTACACTCTGAGGGTTGATCGCCCGGCCCACGTCGTGGCAGGCAGCGTAGTTGAGCACCCGGACCTCCCCGGTGTCGAGGTCGACTTCGACGTCCGCCACGTGGGCACCGAACGTCGCATCAGGATAGATCCGGTCAGTCGCGAGTTGCTGCCCGATCTCACGGCCCCGCGGCCCGAAAAACGTGCTCAGCGCCTGAACCGACTGCCCCAGCCGGACGCACATCGCGAGTGCCTCGGTCAGCGGCAAGACGCCGAGCGGCATGGCGACGCCTGCCGGCTCCATCCGGAGCTGGTCGCGAGGTGCGCCGGTTCCCTCGGCCACGCCTGTCAGGATCTGGTCTCGGAGCTGGGTCGCCGCCTGTAGGGTCGCGTTGCCGGACATATAGAGCTGGCGGGTGGCCGTCGTCGTGCCCGCCAGCGGCGTCCGCGCTGAGTCGCCGAAGTGCACGGTCACCTGCTCCAACTCGACTCCGAGGATCTCTGCGGCGATCTGCGCCAAAGCGGAAACCTGGCCGCCGCCGACGTCGGTGACGCCGCAGCGGATGACCACGCTGCCGTCGAGCTCGAAGCCGACCCAGGCCGAGGCGGAGTCGTTCAGCCACACAGCTCGGCCGTAGGGCTGTATGTTGCACGCCAGCCCCCGGCCGACGACGTGACGGCTGTCCCGGGGTGCAGGCTTCGGCCCTGCGGCGGCCTGCGCGGCGTCAATGCACTGCGAGAGCCAGACCGTAGTGAGCATGGGCTGTCCGACGGGGATGCGGTCACCCTTGGCCAGGCTGTTCCGTTTGCGCAGCGCGGCAGGGTCCATGCTAAGCGCTCGCGCGACCTTATCCATCTGGGACTCGTAGCCAAATACGACCTGCATGCCACCGAAGCCCCGCATGGCCGAGCAGGGCGTGTTGTTCGTGTAGGCGGCGCGAGCCCGCACACGCACGTTGCGGCAGAGGTAGGGGCCGGTGGCGTTGATCGACGCGTAGAGGAGCACGTAGGCGCTGAGCAGAGGGTAAGCTCCGGCATCGGCCAGGATCTCGATGTCGTGTCCGAGGATCGTCCCGTCCGATGTGGCAGCGGTCTTATAGCGGAGGCGCATGGGGTGCCGCTTGAAGCGCGCCTGCAGTGACTCCAGTCGGCTCCAGACCATCTTGACTGGTCGTCCCGTGCGATGCACGGCGAGCCCCAGGTAGGGCTCGACCGTCATGTCCTCCTTCCCGCCGAATCCGCCGCCAAGATATGGCGCGATGACGCGTACTTTGGCATGCGGTAAGCCGAGGATCTTGGCCACGTCCCGGAAGTGCTCGACGACCTGTGTGGACGACCGGATGTTGATGACCCCTTCGTCATCCAGCCAGGCTACGCCGGCCTCCGGTTCGAGGTAGGCGTGGTCAACGAACTGCGTCGCGTACTCACCCTCAACGACCACATCGGCGTCGCCAAGCGCAGCCTCGATATCACCGTGGTCGATCGACCACGAGCCGAGCAGGTTGCCCGACTCGTGCACGAGTGCGGCGTCCGGCTGCAGCGCGTGCTCAGGGTCGAAGACGCCTGGCAACTCCTGCAGCTCGATCTCGACCCGCGCCTCTGCCTCGGCCAGCGCGTCCTCGTCGCTGGCGATGATCATCGCGATCGGCTCCCCGTGGTAGCGCACACGCTCGGTCGCTAGCACAAAGCTCGTCGCCCTGAACGCCTGGATCTCGACCTGTTGGCCGGGCACGCCGCTCGACAGCTCGTTGTTCGGGACGTCCTCGCCGAGCAAAACGGCGACGACGCCCGGCACCTCTAGCGCCCGCGAAACGTCGCGGTGAATGATGCGGGCCGAGGGCATTAGCGACCGAATGAGCTGGGCGTGCAGCATGCCCGGAAGTTCGTGGTCAGCCGCGTAGCTGGTGAGCCCAGCGATCTTCTCGCGTGCGTCGGCCCGCTTGATCGGCTGATTCACTACCCGGAAGCGGGCGGGCGGGATCGTCGGCGACAGCACCTCGGTCATGCCGGCACCTCCGGCGCGCTGGCCGCGCGCTCGACGGCGTTCACGATCGCCTGGTAGCCCGTGCAGCGGCACAGGTTGCCACGCAACGCCTCGCGGATCTCCTCGCGGCTGGGCTTCGCGCCGGACGCCAACAGGGCGCTGGCCGTGATCAGCATGCCCTGCGTGCAGAAGCCGCACTGGGCGGCACCTGCCTCCCAGAAGCACTGCTGAAGGCGGCTCAAGGTGCCATCGCGATGGAGCAAGCCGCGCGAAGTGCACACCTCTGCGCCATCGACCTCCACCGCGAGCACACAGCAGCTGCTGACCGGCCGGCCGTCCACCAGTACCGTGCAGGCGCCGCATACGCCCTCGCCACAGCCTTCCTTGACCTCATGTGCGCCGACGAGGTCGCGCAACCACCGGAGCAGCGTGTAGTGCGGGGGCGCCTCGGCGCGGACCTGCTGGTTGTTCAGCGTCACCGTAGTTGTCACACGTCTCAATCACTGAACCTCCGTAGCACGTGAACATGCGTCCCGCAGCGCACGCAGGATGAGCACGCGGGCGAGGTGGCGCCGGTACTCAGCGCTCACGAAGGGATCGTCCTTGGGCATTAGGTCTGCGTCGATCTGGTCGACAAGCCCATCCAGCTCTGCCACCTTAGTTCCGACGGCGGCCGCCTCCAGCGCCCGGCAGCGTACAGGTGTATCGGCAACGCCGGCCAAGCCCACGCGGGCCTCCGCGACGGCGCCGTCGCGACACTGAACCGTGGCGGCGGCGGCGACGATAGCAAAGTCGCCGGCCCTCCGAGAGTACTCATGGAACCCCCACCCAGTGCCAGCCGCCGGCAGGGGCACGCGCAGCTGAGAGAGGATCTCGCCCTCGGCCAACGCGGTGGTGTAGTAGCTCTGCGCGAAGTCGACAGCCGGGATTTGCCGAGTGCGTTCGCCATCCGAAGCCTCGCATCGGGCGTCTAGGACGCAGAGCACGAGTGGCGTCTCTGCAGCCGGGTCGGCGTGCGCGACCGAACCGCCCAGCGTGCCCTGGTTTCGCACCCGCACGTTGCCGACGTGGCGGATCGCCGCCACTAGCAGCGACAGGTGAGCGAGAGCGACCTCATGGGCCGCCAGCGCCGCGTAGGTCGTACAGGCGCCGATGATGATCTCGCCGTCCTGCCGGGTGACGCCACGGAGCTCGGGAAGGTGCCCGATACCGATCAGCAGCTCCGGCTGGGCGAGGCCAAGGTTGATCATAGGAAGCAGACTCTGGCCGCCGGCCAACAGGCGCGCACCATCGCCGTGATGGCGCAGCAGCGCCGCCGCCTCGGCCACGCTCGTTACTCGGGAGTATTCGAAGGGTCTGACGTACATATCAATCCAATCCAGCTTCAGGATGACGCGCGATCCAAGGTTGGACCGTCTTATACATTATGCATAATCTAACGGTATTTCCTGGCAGGCATGGCCTGATTCTGGTTGCCGGGGATCGAGCCGGGGGGCCACCAGTCGAGTGCGCCCGCCGGTCGCCTATAGCCTGGCATGGCTCTGATCCCGAATCCGCAGATCGATTACGCACTAAAGGAGGCTTGGCCGAAGTACCGCTCCTATCAGCACCTGGCACTACTTGGGCCAAGCTCCGGGAGGAGTTCACTGCGGCGCGCCTTTACCCGCAGACTGATCGCCTCTGGGGCGACGCCAAAGCGGTGTTCATGGATACCGACGCCTTTCGAGCCTGGATGCGGCGAGCCGAGGCGGAAGGTCCAGGCGCGGTGCGGACGTGGCTGCGTAAGAAGGGCGACGAGTTCGCGGCACGCCTGGCGGGAGCCGAGCGACTGCTCGCGATTGGCGATCTGGCGACATTCGTGCGTCAGGACATCGTCTACGCCCTTGAGAGTGCCTGCCGGAGCATACGAAACATTCGCCGGCGCCGACGTCCGGGTCGGCCTCATCGCCCTCGACCACAACGGGCAGCTACGGTCGGCCACGCTCGCGACCATCCTTCAAGACAAGCTCGCCGAGGATCGGCCTTTGCGACGTCGGTCGCTGGATGGCTTCACCTACGACCCGAGGTGGCTCCTTGCTTCCGCTTGATCGGTACCGGCTATCCGACTTTCAGCTTACACAGAGTCAAGCGCGGCTAAGCTGACATCGTGGACGGCTGGCCGGCATCGAAGCGAGGCAGTGGACAGGCCAGGCCCGGAGTCGGGCGTGGCGTCCGCGTCCCAATTTATCTAAGTAAGCGGGACATCCTTGAGGCTAAGCTCACTGAGGCGATCCTCCGCGGCGAGCTGCCGACGGGCAAATGGTTGCGACAGGAGGAACTGGCCGCCCGATTTGGGGTCAGTTCGACCCCAGTCCGGGAAGCTCTACGGGTCCTGGAGTCCAAGGGCCTCGTTGTTTACGAACTGCAGCGAGGAGTACGCGTAGCCGATTTTGCAGGAAGTGCCCGGCAGTTCTTTCGACTCTGCGAGGCGCTGGAATCGCTGGCAACCGAGATGGCGGTCGAGAATATGACCCCAACCGGCGTGGCAGAGATCGAGCGCGCGCTCGCCGAAATGGAGGCGGCCGCGGAGCGGGACGACCCGATAGCGCTTCGGGAATCCCATCGAGCGCTGCATCTCACCCTTTACCGCGCGGCGAGCTTCCCAGCGTTGGTCGACTCTATCCAGATGGCCTGGTCACGCTTTCCCTGGGACGGTTTCTTGTCCATGCCTGAGCATAGATTGTTGTCATTGGGCGACCACAGGCTAATGGTTGAGAGCGTGACGAATGGCGACTCGATGCACGCCGTCGAGCACCTGCGAGGCCACCTGCGAGCGTTAGGGGAGTTGCTGCCCGATACCCTCGAGGCGCAGGTCGGAGAGAGCGGCTACGGCTCACTCGCTGGCGACTTCGACGACGGCCATCTAGTGTCCTGACAGGGAAATTCGTGAAATAATGACAGGGTCGCCGGCGGATCCTGTGATGAGGTTCACGTCATGCCCCGAGGCCGCCCTCACAAAGCCGATCTGGTGCTCCAGGAAGAGGACCGTGCGGAACTGGTCCGATGGACCAAACGCCCTAAGTCCAGTAATGGCTTGGCCCAGCGCGCCCGCATCATCCTGCGCTGCGCCGACGGCCTTGCCAGCAGCCAGGTCGCCAAGGCACTGCAGGTCACCAATCAGACCGTCTGCAAGTGGCGCTCCCGGTACATCGAGCGCGGCCCGGCCGGACTTCTCGACGAGCCCCGCTGCGGCGCGCCACGCACCGTCAGCGACGAGAAGGTGGAGGAGGTCGTGACTGCGACCCTCGAGGAAATGCCGCGGGCTGCCACTCACTGGAGCACCCGCAGCATGGCCCAACGGAGCGGGCTCAGCTACTGGACGGTGGGCGAGATCTGGCGCGCCTTTGGCCTGCAACCGCACCGGGCGGAAAACTTCAAGCTCTCCAACGACCCCCAATTCATCGAGAAGGTCCGCGACATCGTCGGCCTCTATTGGAACCCGCCCGAAGGTGCTCTCGTACTCTGCGTCGACGAAAAGGCGCAGATCCAGGCCCTCGACCGCACCCAGCCCATCCTGCCCATGGCGCTCGGGGTAGCCGAGCGGCGGACGCATGACTACCGTCGGCACGGCATCACCTCGCTCTTCGCCGCCTTCAATGTGGCCACCGGCGAGGTCATCGGCGAGATTCATCGCCGGCATCGCTCGACCGAGTTCAAGAGCTTCTTGGAGCGGATAGATAAGGAAGTCCCCGCCGAGCTCGACGTGCACCTCATCCTCGATAACTACGGCACCCACAAGTCGCCTTTGATCAAGGGCTGGCTGCTTCGCCATCCCCGTTTTCACGTCCACTACACGCCCACCTACAGCTCCTGGATCAATCAGGTCGAGCGCTGGTTCTCGACCTTGACCGAAAAGCAGTTGCGCCGCGGCACTCACCGCAGTACCCGGGCACTGGAGGACGCGATCCGCCTCTACCTCGCCGTCTACAACGAAAATCCGAAGCCCTTCGAATGGGTCAAGACCGCCGACCAAATACTCGACAGCATCCGCCGATTTTGTCTGCGAACCTCGCTGGCGGGACACTAGGCGGTGGACTCGTCGACGATTGACTTGTCTTATTCCGATGTCGGAATAACAGGTAGGCGGTAGTCTCGGTCAGTTCCATGACCTTGACATGGACGCGCGACCAAGGCCTGGAGGGCGAGGTGACTGACGGACGTACCGGCACCCTGTTCAGCGACGATGCCGCGGCCGTCATCCACAAGGCCTCTCGCTGCCTTCCCCGCGCCGGCCAGGTTGAGGCCGGCCTCCTCGCACAGTCGGCGCTCGCCAGTGATGTTGAGCAAGTAGCCGAGCAATGAGAGTCGAAAAGCACCACTGGATCTACCGATAGCTGCCCCGTGCGGCTATAGAACCGACGAGCGAGGTCGCGCACGAAACTGAGATCGCCGCAGCCCTCAATCTTGCGGACGAGGTGATTGGCGAGAAGGGGAAAGCCCGCGGTCCTCGCTCACAACGTTCAGATCGTGGTCGATGCGGATCATCACAGTCGACGCCCGACCGGGCAGCGACGGCGACAGACAGTCGTGGGACCTGTGATCGCTGACGCCAAGGAAAAGCACGGCATGCGTCGGCCTCGGTTTCGAGGCCGCCAGAAGATGCTTATCCAAGGCCCCTGCTCACCGCTGCCGTCTTCGATATCAAGCAGTTCGTCCGCAGTCGGCCCCTCCCGCAGAGCGGAATGGCCACGAAGCACCTCAAGGACCTCGCGGATCGTTTCCACGCCCTGCTCCGAGGGGCTCCGGAGGCCCGCCGTTTCGCTAAGCAGGCAACTTCGCCGATCCTCATCGCGCGGCGGGGCTACGGCGCATGGATGGGCTTCGCAACTTCCGGTTAGCCGTTCGGCGACAGCCTCAGCGCACGAACGCTACCGGCTTTGCCCTACTGATGAAGGTGCCTCTCCTGATCTTCGTCCTCATCCCTCGCTTCCCATCCTCGGTGTCGTCCAGTTCGTCCGTCGTGGGTCACTCGGGCCACCGACGCGACAGGCGGTCACGGAGCGTCGGCAATATTCCCTGCGGCAGGAGGAGCATGGCGAGCACCAGCACCAGCCCGTAGACCGCGTAGTTGAGGATCGCGGGGAGTGTCTCCGGCAGGCCGGGCTGGCTCGCCAGGATTTGCAGCAGCTGGAGCAGCAGCGTGATTATGGCGGCGCCAGCGACCGCCCCCCACACCAGGCCCATGCCTCCCACGGTGGCCATCACGAGAAACTGAATCGACAGCAAGATCGGGAACGATCCCGGGGAGAGGTAGCTGAGGAAGAACGCGTAAATGCCGCCGGCCAGTCCCGCGTAGGCGGCAGAGATCGCGAACACTTTCAGCTTGTCCGGCCCCACTGCCACACCGGACGAGGCCGCCCCCACCTCGCTGCTTGCCAGCGCTCGCAGGCCGCGTCCAGGGCGCGACCGGACCAGATTGCCCGTCAGCAGGATGACGAACGCCGCCGCCAGCCAACCCACATAGCAATACACGAGGGGGGTCGCGAATGGAGCGGGCAGCAGGGGTGGGATTCCGCCCAGCCCCAGATCGCCGCCGGTGACAGGCCGTGCCTCGGCGATCACGGTGAGCACAATCAGGTGGAAGGCGAGCGTTGCGAAGGCGAGGTAGTGACCACGCAGCCTCAGCACCGGGAGACCGATCGCAGCGGCGATCAGCCCGGTGCCGACCGGCGCGGCCAGCAGCGCCAGCGGTGGCGGCGCGCCCTGTTTGGCAAGCAATCCTGCCGTGTAGGCTCCGAGGGCGTAGAAGGCGCCCTGGCCGAGCGAGACCTGGCCAGCGAAGCCCATTAGTAGCGACAGACCGACCGAGGCGATCACCGAGAGTGTGAACAGCACGTAGATCGTCTGCTGGCCCTCATCGAGGAAGGGCGGTGCGGCAACGGATGCGACGCCGACGAGCAGCACGGCCCAAAAGCCGACCGAACGCACGCGAGTCAAGCGGCCGGTTGCCTTGGATGTCGCCTGGTCGAGGTGCGCGTTCATGTCTGCTCCCTCCTGCGGGCGGCCCGCCAGACCAGGATGGCCAGGATAACGAACAGCGACACCGCCTTTTGGTACGATGCGCGCGAGTAGCCCGCAATGAGCTGCTCGAAGATCCCCAGCACGACGCCGCCGACGAGCGCCAGCCACGGACGCTGCAGCCCGCCGAAGATGGCGGCGGCGAAGCCGTTGATGGACAGGTCAACGTCGGAGTCAAAGGTCAGTGACCGGAGCGAGAGCAGAAGGACACCGGCCAAGCCACCGAGCCCGCCGCCCAGAGCGAAAGCAATGATGCCGACACGTCGCACGTCGATGCCGGCCAGGCGGGCGGCGTACGGGTTGCTGGCGCAGGCCGTAAACACCTTGCCCAGGTAGCTGTGGCCGAAGAATAGGGCTAACAGCGCGAACGTGGCGGCAGTTACGGCCACGATCAACGCGTACTGGTACTGGATACTCACGCCGGCCACCGCGAAGACACCTCCCAGCCCTTCGAACTGGAGCGGTTGGTCACCCCAGACCGCCACCTCGAGCGCCCATAGGCAGAACCCGACGCCGATCGTCATGATCAGTGCGGCCAGTGGCGGCGTGTCGCGCAGGCCGATGATGAGGACGCCGACGACCAGGCCAACCAGGGCGGCAGCGAGCACCGCCAACACCTCAGACACGCCGTGTGGCAGGCCGGCAGCGAGTGCGCTGTAGGTCACGAAGCCGGCGATTACGGCAAAGCCGCCCTGGGCGAAGTTGACGACCCGGGTTACGCGGTGGATGAAGACAAAGCCGGTCGCGAGCAGCGCGTAGCCGCAGCCGATCGCGATCCCGGTCAGCAGCAGCTGGAGCAAGAGGCCCATCACGAATCCATCAGCTCCGCCCTGCCTCCCAGGTAGGCGGCCTGCACGGCCTGACTCTGGCGCAGTTCCTCGGAGGGGCCCTCGAGCGCGATCTGGCCCGCCTCCAGGACGTAGGTTCTCGGGCAGATGTCGAGCGCCAGCCGCGCGTTCTGCTCGACCAGCAGGATCGCCATGCCACGCTCGGCGTTGAGTCGCTTGAGGTACTCGGCGAGCTGCTCGACGACCATCGGCGCCAGCCCGAGCGAGAGCTCGTCGACGGCGAGCAGGTCGGGCTTCGCCATCAGCGCGCGGCCCACCGCCACCATCTGCTGCTCGCCCCCGGACAGCGTACCGGCCGTGCGCTGGCGGAGCTCCGCCAGCTTCGGCAGCAGGTCGTAGATCCACGCTGGGTTGCGTTCCTTGACGGTCCAGGCTCCCACCCTGAGGTTGTCCTCGACACTCATGTCGGGAAACAGCTGCCGCCCTTCGGGAACCTGGGCCACGCGGCCAGCGAGCCGGATCGACCCCGCGGCGGGCCGCAGGATCCCGCAGATGGTGTTCAGTAGCGTGCTCTTGCCGGCCCCGTTGGGACCCACTAACGCCACCATCTCGCCGTGTCCGACCTGTAGCGTGACTCTGTCGAGAGCCACCGCGGCGCCATAGCACACGACGAGGTCGGTGACCTCGAGCACGGGCCCACCCGCGCCGTCAGGCACTCTCGCCGCCGGCGTGGCCGAGATAGGCGGCGACCACGACCGGGTCGCGCCGGATCTCGTCGGGCGTGCCGCTCGCGATCACGCGGCCGCGGTCGATCACGGTGACGTTCTGTGCCAGCCGCGTGACGAATGCCACGTCGTGCTCCACGAGCAGCATGCTCAGCCCCTCATCGCGCAGACTCTCGATCAGCACGGCCAGATGCTCCCGCTCACTTCCCCGGAGGCCGCTCGCCGGCTCATCGAGCAACAGCAGCCTGGGGTTGCCGCACAGCGCGCGGGCCACCTGCACGGCGCGCTGCTGACCGAGAGGCAGCGACTCGGCGAGGCGACCGGCGAGGTGCGCTATCCCGGCGCGCTCGAGGGCGAGGCCGGCGCGCTCGGTGATCTCGGGCTCCTCGTGACGGTGTCGCGGCAGACTGAGCGCGGCCTCCCACATCCCGTGGTGCGTCCAAGAGTGCGCGCCCACCATGACGTTCTCGATCACAGTCATCCCGCGAAAGAGCCGCACGGACTGGAATGCAATGGCGATGCCGAGACGGGCGCGACGGTCAGGCGACAGACCGTCGATACGGCGATCGTCGAACCTGATTGTGCCGGCGTCTGGCTGCAGGTGGCCGGTGATGAGGTTGAAGAGAGTGCTCTTGCCGGCCCCGTTGGGCCCAATCACCCCCCGCAGCTCGCGGGGTAAAACCAAGAGCGACACGCTGTCGACAGCGCTCACGCCGCCGAAGCGCTTGCATAGGCCCTCGGCCACTAGCAAGGGATTCCCGGAGGCCACTTCGCTTAATTTAAGGCTCATCCGGGAATTGAGTGGGTAACCGCGTACAGGTCGAGGCCGCCGCAGTGGAAGTAGATGGCGGCCTTGAATTGCTCGCGGTTGCGGTAGCCGCGGGCGGCGGTGCGGATCGCCTGGATCCGCAAGTTCAGTCCCTCGCTCGCTGCGTTGGTGATCCGGTGGCGGAAGAAGGCCATGATCCGAGGCCGACTTTCTCGTCCACCCCCACGTAGGCGCCAGAGCCGGTTAGCGCTGCAGCCCGTGCGGCCACCGCCCGCTCCATGAGGTTGCCAGGTCTCATCCCAGCTCAGCCGCAGCAGTCGCCCAGCGCCGGGCACGTCGCACTCCTTGAGCACGTCCACTGCCAGCCGCTCAAAGAGCGTGGTGAAGCGCGACATCGGGTCCGCCCAAGGCCGCCGCACCTGCCGGAACTTCGTGCTCGGCGCACTCGACCCGCGGGGCCTGAGCGTTTTAGATCGGTGAGGAACTGGAAGCTGTCGAGATGTCGCCCAGACCCGCTCCTCGCCATGATCGTGGGTGGGCAGTCGCGCCCGCACTCCGGGCAGAGCCAGCGGGCCCCACGCCCGTGACCGCCCAGACGTCTACCCTTGCCTTCGTCTAACGAGAGCTCGACGCGGGTCACCTCCCAGGGCGACTCCAGGCCGAGCAGATGCCGGTAAAGCTCGATGTGACGCACGCGCTCTATCTTCCGGTCGGCGCCGTCTCCTTCAAGCTCCTACCGACCCAAAACCCGGAAGCGGCCAATTTAATTAGTTAGTGAGCTTTTTCAACTGATCCAGTGTGTACTGGGGCGGCACTGGCTGATTGTTCCTGATCTGTACGATCTGGACATATGGCAGCGTTACGCCCGAGTGATCGGTGGGCGACATCTTGTAGAGGCCCTGAGGGGTCAACAGATTGACCGACTCCAGCCCGGCCCGGATCTCGGCGCCGCTGGCGCCCTTACGCTTGATGGCGTCGGCGATCAGCTCCATGCCGATGTAACCATCGAAGGCGAACTTGGGCGGCTCCTGGCCGCCATTGGCGAGTTTGTAGGCGGCGATCATATCGGTCCCCACCTTCTTTAGCGCGAGGCTATCGGACAGATAACTGACGATTGGGCCGAGCTGGGTGACGACGTAGGCACCCTCGGAGGCTTGGCCCGTAGCTTTGGCGCCCCAGTAGAGCGGGGTCGCCTGAGCATGGCTGAAGAAGAGCGGCAGGTGGAATCCGCCGTTGTACGCCGCCTTCGTAATCTGGACGGCCGGCCCGCCGGAGACCCAGACCAGAAGGCCCTGGGCGCCCGAGCTGTGCAGCTTTGCGAACAGCGTGCTGAAGTCCGTAGTGGCACTGCTCGAGAACGGCTCGTCATCGACGAACGTGATTCCGGCCTGCTGCGCCAGTTGCTTGGTGGCGTTGTAGCCGGTGTTGGCGAAGGCTTGGTCGCTCGCATACCACACGCCCATGCGGGTCAGGCCCTGGGACTTGAAGTAGTCGACGAGTCGCTGCGCGACCACACTGCTCCGGGCCGCGTCCATGAACGCGTAGGGCTGCACCGGCTCCACGATCTCATCGGCGGCGGCGAGGGCCACCCATGGGATGTTGTTGTTGGACCGGAACGGGCCGCCCTTAATGGCGAGGGCGGAGTCGGACGAGACGGGCCCAAGCACTGCCGCCACGTGCTCACTAGCGAACTTGTTGAAGGCGATCACAGCCTGGGCAGGAAGCGACTGATCGTCCTCGTAGCTAACCTCGATCTTGCGGCCGTTGAGCCCTCCGCCGCCGTTGATCTGCTGGACGGCGAGGTCGACTCCGTTCTTGTTGAAGCTGCCGAGGCTGGCGAGCGCGCCGGAGAGCGAGGTCACGACGCCGATCTTGATTGGGCCCGAGGCGCTTGGGGCTGTCGGACCGCTGCCACAAGCGGCGAGGATGATCGCTGCACTACCTAGAGCAACGACCTTACTGACGATACCTCTCCGCGGACCTGATGGGGATGACAAGCACCCCGGTCTTCGACTGTCGGCCTTGTGCATATCTCTCCCTACCTAGAGTGGCTAGCAACGGGAAAAGTTGCCCCAAACTCTCTTTGGTGGCTGACTATGTATTATGCATAAATCAATAAAGCTGTCAATGCAGACGGCGCGCTCATCGGAAGACGGGCTGGCGCCGACATGGGCGGAACTCCGTGTTCCACGTCATCAAGAGTGCCCAGCCTAGCGATGCTCCCAAACGCGGTTTGATCATCTGTTACGCCAGACTTACACAAACGCGGACACCCTCCCGTTGGTTCGAGGGCACCGGATCGAACTCGCGACCTCTCCGCGCGACACGTACCGGGTGACGAGATTACTCGCGCCGGCGCGGGCATACCAGACGTGAACCAAGCCTGTCGTGTGCCTTGGATCGATACTGTTCGTTGGACTTTTCAACGGCCCAGCTGCAGTCGAGAGATAGGGGACATTCATGACAAATGATGAGGTGCGGGCTGAGTTCCACAGACTCTTCCTGGAGTGGATGTCCAACGACCTCGATTCCGGCATCCGAGGCAAGGCGAATTACCTAGTTGCTCTTGGCCTGTTCAGCTACCTGGAGGTCTTGGGCGGCATGGTCAACGGCCGCGGCGGGCTGCGGGACCGGCCGGGCGATAACTTTGATGAGGCAGTCAAGCTGCTTCCCCAGCCATACCAGGACCTGAACAAGAGAATCGTGGTGCACCATCCCGACCAGGCGGATAGCAGCGGTCTGTACGGGGTGTTCCGCTGCGGTCTAGCGCATGAGTATTCGCCAACCGGACGACCGAGTCTGACTGGACCACTGCAGTGCTCCTAGCCGCCGAGTCGCTGGCGTTCGGCCTAGAAACGCTGGCCACCAGGATGGGTGCTCCGCCCGTGACTCCGCGAGCCAATCACCTGTTCAACGCCATCGCTGACAAGGTGCGGACTTTCAAGTAGTCCTCCACCCGTCTGAGCCGGTCGCAGCGGTCGGCTATGCGGTTTCCGAGTCCCCTGACACCTTGAACACCCGTTCGCCGACCCCTACGGACCGCGCAGCTCGTCAGAGTGGGGCCGGGATGGCACTCCCCGCCCGGTTCCGAGATACCGTTGATCCCGTTCAAGGAGGACCACATGATCAAGTTGTCCGAGGCTCAGTTGAAGTCGCTCGTCAGGCTCTCTCGCAAAATCGATCCCGAGATCCGACAGTCCAACGTCCTAGCGGCGATCCGCGCAGCCGGCTGGTCGTGCTCAGGGGGAAGGGTCCGGGAGGCCATGGAGAGACGGAAGCGAGTGAGCACAACCGTCTGAGAACCCTCAGGAACCCCGCCGCAATGATTTCCTGCGTCTCGGACCCCCGAATCCCCCGCGCCGACCGTTACGGACCGCGCAGAACGAAGGGGCTCGCGGTTGAAGCTCGCGGCATAGACTCAGAGCTCCACCGACCGTGAAGAGGTTCGTCCTTGCTGGTGCCGTACTCCTACCTAGCCGTGGCTTGCGGAGACACCACAACGCCCGCCGTGACCCAGACGGAGGCCAGTCCTTCCACCATCGCAACCGCGACTTCTACCCCACCCGCAACGGCATCCCCAGCCTCGGCTCAGTTGTTCGTGACGTTCGTGAACGCCCCGCTTACGGTGGCGCACGGCAGCGATGCGACCCTTCAGGTCAGGACCGCACCGAACACGTCCTACTCGATTGAGGTCGATTACAAGTCCGGACCGTCGAAGGCGGCGGGCCTGGGTGCAGCGACTTCTGACGCGACTGGCAACGTGAGTTGGACGTGGAAGGTTGGGGCCAACACGACCCCCGGTAGCTGGCCGATCATCGTCACCTGCGGAAGCGCCTCGGCTCAGACCACGATCCACGTGACTTGAGCGGCCGACGATTAGCCCTGGTCGTTCTGGTCATCGTCTGCCTGGTGGCGCTGACCGTGGGAGTCGGGCTCGCTTGGCATTCGCATGAGTCCTCGATTGCGAGCGTGGTCGTCAGTACCCCTACGGCGAACGCTCCGGGGACCGGCCAATGCCACTCGGCCAACGGACTGCCGGACCCGACATGCACTCCTGGCGTCGCTGATCCCCGAGTCACGCAGGACAACATCCTCACCACCCTCTGCGTAAGCGGCTACACGACCACGGTCAGACCATCGTCCCGCTACACCGACGCCCTCAAGGCGCAACAGATCAAGGCGTACGGCTACACAGACACGAACCTGGCCGACTACGAAGAGGACCACTTAATTCCGCTCGAAATAGGCGGCCACCCGACCGATCCGAAGAACCTTTGGCCGGAACCTCTGACCGGTCCCTACACGGCGACCAAGAAAGATGGCCTCGAGAACTCGCTCCACACCAAGGTCTGCGCGGGACTGATGACCCTAGCTGCTGCCCAAATAGCGATCGCGAAGAATTGGGAGTCCGCGGCGTAGCTTCGGACACTCCGCCCCGCCGCCGAACCCTGAGGACCGCGTTGCCTTCGGGCGCAGCCCTATGCAGGCTTGATGGTCTTCCAAGGCCACGAGTAGTCGGGAGCACCTGAGGTCATCGCCAGTTCGGATTCGGGAGGTACGCGCACGACACCGCGCTGGGTGAACCTGATCTGCTGTTTGAACACGTTTTGGAATGTGCCTTCTATCCGGGCTATCAGCTGATTAGCCTGACTGGGTTGCTGAACTTTGTAGATGAAAGTCTCCTGCCCGGTCGCAGGAGCCCGCTTGAAGTCCCAAACTGCGATCTTGGCCGTCTGGGCGGACTCGTCGTCAAGAAAGATGGTGAGGATGAGGTTGTGAACAAAGCCACGACCTTCCAGGTGGACGGTGCAATCCAGTGCTCGCGTTCCGCCCTCTTCCTCCACGTTGCCACCTTTGTACCGCAACTAGGGGCGTCCATGAAAACTGGAACTGCTCGAGTCGCGCGGTCAGATCTTCACGAGAGATCTCAGTGACACAACTAGGGCCGCGACCGAGACGATCAAAGCCAGACCGGCGATAACTATGGTGATCGTCTCGGCGCTCATGGCTGGTACATGCTCCCACTGGGTTGGCCCATTGTCCACGGCAAGTGGTCAAATGACCGGATGCGCGCTGCCATCGGCCGCTGGCTCTTTCTCATTCAATTCGCACTCGGCACCGCGCTGTTGGTTGCCGGTGTCCTCAACCCGTTGTCCTTGCCGGATCCCCTCGATCGTGCCGCGGAAGGCATCTTGTTTCTCGGCCTGCTGGGGTGGGCGCAATGGGTGTACATCAACCGGCGCAAAGACAGTCCGGCGTACAGGGACCATCTGGCCGACCTTCACGCCTTCGCAAGGTCGGCAACGGACACGGCCCTGTTCATGCAGGCCCGTGACGGCCGGTTCAAGGCCACGAACACAATGAGTATGTCGTCGCCTCGAGCACAGGACTTCAGGGTTCATTTCCCACATGTCGCAGACCAGGTGGACCAGTGGAACACGATCGCCGACGGGTATGGAGAGGCGACCAGGCGCTTCGGTGGGCTCTGTCATAAGGAGGCAGACCGCGTGACCGGTCCGAGCGACCCAACCAGCTTTCACGACCTGCTGAACGGCATCGGGCGTGGCGACGTTGATGTGGCGGCGGTCATGTGGCGAGTTGAAAACGGACGACTCGAAGCGAGCTGGCAGCTCGACATCGACCGCGAGCCCGCGCTCTCACCGATAGTGACGAAAGACCTAACAAGTGACGTTGTGGAACGCATTTGGCAAACGGTCAGTGACTTCCCGAAACTGCCGGCGGTTCAGGAATGGAGGACTAGGGAAGAAGCCCATGACCAACTCAGGCCTGTTCTCTCCGACTCCCTTGAACGAGCCGAGATAGCGTTCGATCTCAAAGGCAAGTGTCCGCATTGCCCACCCTAGGGTCTACGCGGCTCCTGAGGACCCGGAGCCCAGCCCTTCATGAGAAATGAATCGCTTGCTAGGCGACTAATTACACCTTGAATGAACTCCAGGTGTTTAATCTGGCGGTCGCTCAATTCGTTCGTGTGGGTCACGTTCAATTAAAAGGCGGCGTCACGTCGCTGCCTGTCCTGGACGCGACGGTACACAAGTCCTTATAGTCCTAGGTGTCCGGAGGCGGAGTTCACCTGGAGTCGGCCATCGCGGCACGACTCTACTCGCCAGCCGAATGATCTTGCCACCATCAACTCGGCCTCGGACAACAAGTTAGTCATCGGCCAGGCGATACCGCGTCCGCCAGTCGCCCTCGTCGTCGAAACGAGGCCAAATGGTGTCCTCGTCGCCCTCGATGCCGTAGAAACGGACGATGCAATACCCATCTTCGGGCAGCTTGTCCTTGGTCCCAGCCGCGCCAGGGGCCTCCACGTGGATCACGACGCCAACCTCGCCGCGATGGATTGGTACCCCGCTCTCTAGATCGCGCGAGCTGAGACCTGTGTACTCGATCCGGGCGCCCAATGGGAACGGTGCCGGCACTGGCTGATCCTCCGGACCCGGAGACCATTCATCGCGGCGAGACTCAGCTTCGAAAAGCTCCAGCAATCGATGCCGTCCGCATCTGATGGCGTCCGATTTCGTGAGGTGAATCATGGAGTGGCGGCACCGAGCCACTTGGCCTCCGTGTCGGGTATTGACGAGCTTGGCGATCCAATACCCCTCGCCCGTGTCCACTGCCTCCACCCGAAGCTCCTGAGGCGGAACGTTGTCCTGGCTCGAATAGAGGCCCTGCGCCCCGAGGCCTGCCCTCCACCTAGGTGGCACGTAGCTGATCCACTCGTCATTGGGCATCCCGTGCACTAGAGCATAAGAAGGAGTCCTCGATGCAAGCACCGGCCGTCTCCGTCGATGTAGACGCTGATCACGCCAAACGGCCTGAACCTCCGCCCCCGCCACAGAGCCGCCCGTCTTCATGTCCTCGATGTCACTCGGGGAACATCTCGTCATGGTCGCACGACTCGATTCGCTGCCCTATCCTGCCGCGAGGCCTCGGCCTTCGCGGTCGCGTCGTGAGAACGCTTGCTGTCAGCTACTCGCAGCACGACGCCCGGCGCGGGCGCGGGCTTGTCTTTCACGGGCCGAGGAATACGGCGTTACGTCCGTTGCCCCAGGTCCGCCTTGCCGACCCCACGGTCTAGGCTTATCGCGCTGTGTCTAACCGACCCACGTACCGCACGAGCCGCGGGCCAACGACGCGAGTGGCGCTCTGGCGGTTGATGGTCGTCATCATCGGCACGTTCTGGCTCCTAGCGGCGGCGGTGTACGTGGTCAGTCAGTGGGTCGTGCCTACTTTCTACAGCAGCTCACCGAGCACATCCAGTGGCTTCAACTTTGGCCAGTCGTTCGGGACGCCATTCATCAAGACCTGGGGCCTGTGGGTCGCGGGTGGCTTATTCGTACTGGGTCCAGTCGCGGCGGTGTGGAGAGCCTTGGAGCGTGGCGGCGGAGCCTTTGTCAAGAGGTGTGGAAATTCCTTCCGCTCCATCGACATGATCAGGCGACTCTCACCTCCGTTTCTTGATCCGATTCCTGTAGCAGTCCGTCCCTGAACACAGCTCCCTCGGCGACCATCTGCATCAGCTCTGGCCCACCGTTGAGGGCACGCCAGTTGCGGCCGAGACGCTGTACGACTTTGAAGACAAGGAAGAGCGCGTTCTCACGTTTGCGTGCTCGCTTGGCGACGTCGGTGCGCAGACGAACGCCGGCGAAGATCGACTCCAGCGGGTTGGTCGTCCGCAGGTGCAGCCAGTGGTCTTGGGGGAAGTCGTAGAAGGTGACGAAGTCATCCCAGTCGCGCAGCAATGTGGCCGCGGCTGGCTCCTGGCGTTCATTCTTCAGCCACGCCACGAGGTCATCACGCTTGGTCTCGCACACGTGCTTGGTGGGCGCCTGGTAGAGCTCGGACATGCGCGAGCTGACCTCCGGCTGCATGCGCTTGGGTAGCTTGTCGACAATGCGCATCAACCGGTGATTCCAGCAGCGCTGGCGCTTGGTCTCGGTCCAGACCTCGCTCTGGGCACCCCAGATGCCGAGGTTGCCGTCGCCGATGAGGACCAGCGGTGCCCGCAGCCCGCGGTCGCGAAGACTGCGCAGCACATCGCCCCACGACGCGGTCGACTCCCGGTACCCGATCTCCATCGCGATCAGCTCTTTGCTTCCGTCCGCTCTCGCTCCCAGGAGCGTGAGCAGGCAGCTGTTCTCTTTTTCCAGACCGGCGCCCAAATAGATCCCGTCGGCCCATATGTAGATGAAGCGCTCGTGCTCCAGCGGCCGCTCCCGCCAGGCCTTGTACTCCGATTCCCACTCCTCTTTGATCCGCATCATCGTGTTCGCGGACAGCGGTGCCGTCTCACCGAGCAGCTGCCGAAACACCGGCTCGAAGTCACCGCTCGACAGGCCCTCGAGGTAAAGCCGGGCGAACAGCTTCTGCGTCGCCATCGAAAGCCGTGTCCGCTTGGGCAAGAGCGTCGACTCGAACGCGCTGCCTTCAGGCATGTCGGACACGCGCGGCACCTTCACCGGCACAGCCCAAGTCCCGATCCCGACCGTCCGTTGGCGACCATGGCCATTGCGGTAGCCACGGAACTCGCCGCCGCGTTGGTAGCGGGGACGCTGCAGGAATTCATCGATCTCCGCCTCGAGCGCTTTCTGCAGCATCACCTGCGCTCCGTGACGGGCGACCTGGTCGAGAGCGTCCTCGATTGTGGCCGCAACCTTGGACCCGTTTACGTCAGCGACGTGGTACCTTGCAACCATTAGGGGCGTGCCTCCTCTGAATGACTTTTCCAGGGTCAGTCGGAAGGGTACGCCTTCTTCTTTTGCGCACCAGCGGCTCGCCTTCGCCACCGAATTTCCACACATCACGACGCTAGCTCGGAAGCAAACGGGCGTGCGACTACTTGGCTTCCGGGCCGTACCCGTCCACCCAAGTCGGTCGTTTTGAGCATTTTCGGTTCGAAAGGTCTAATGCATAGGAACGCAGTCATGGGGACTGGGACGTTACGAACCCGCGGCATCGGATCTGGACTTGCTTGCGGCCGAACCTCGATCGGTAGTTGGCGCGCGTCTGCGTCGCTGCCCGTAACGTTATGTTTGGCGACTCGTCCTGACCTTCGATCGTAAGTTGCGGAAGTTGGGACGGAAGTCCTGCTTCGCCTCCCTATCCAGGCCGACCTCCGCGAATATCAGCAGTGTTGACCCTGGGTTGAGGATTCGCGCGTTGATGTTCTGTTGTCGAGTGAGGCGGTCCTTGTCGGAATGACTGTAGGCCTTGAACCCGTATCGTCTGGCCAGCCCGGGCAGTTCCGTCACCATGGCTTCCTTGATCGCGCCGCCCACGCCTGACGCTCCGAAACCATGAACGACCAGCAGGACCCGATCGCCGCCGTGTCGAGCAGTCCTTATCTCGCCTATTAGCTGCTCCATGGCCTCAGAAACTGTCTGGCCGGAGTGCGAGATGTCGACCTTCCGCACGATTTCACCAGGCGACCGCGGGTCGGACCCGACGATCGCGATTCACGGGCCTACGCCGGGAGCACATCACCAGATCGTGCCAGCTGCCTTTCATCATTGACCGCATTGGACGGAGGCCTCCTTTGTGAGATCCGCCGTTCCCAGATTGCATCTTGACCCCATAAACTAGCTGTCAGTTAAGGCCTGTTAAGGCGTAGATACGCCTTCGGACGCCGGCGGCACCGAACGCAAGACCACCCGGATCCTCTGGGCGAGCTCCTCAACGGTTTGACCGTGGCTCAGGGAGATCATCCAGTCCGCTCTCTCTTCCTGAGATGCCTCGACGTCATAGCCGTTGATGGCCAGAAAGGTCCTCAAGGCGATGAGACCAGTTCGCTTGTTGCCCTCGAGGAATGGCTGTCCTTCGGCGATGCCTTGGGCCAGCGCGGCGCCCTGTCTCGCGATGTCGGCCTTCATGTAGTGCGCGTAAGTTCTCGCACGGTTCAGGGCACTGCGCAACCCATCCGGATTCCGCAGTCGATCCTGGGCGCCTTGATCGTCGAGGCCAAACAAATCGGCGTACAGACCGATCACGTCCTCCAACTCGAGGTAGAGCAGGTCCGGAATCGACTCAGGTGACATGCCGACCCGAAAAGTGAAGAGGCCCCGTCAGGCCTTCTTCTGGTCGAAGTCGCCCAGGATCTGGAGAGCACGTCGATCCTCGGCGATTACTCGCCGGCCGTACTCGCGGATCATCTTGCGGACATTGGCCACCGGAAGCACTCGCAGCTCTCCGGACGGCAACGCCGTGACCATGACCTGAGCATCTGGTTTGAACCCCAAATCCTCGTGTTGGTGAGGTATCGAAACCACGTTGCTGTTTCCGACGCGGCGGATCTTTACTAGCTTCATTGGCTCAGTATATACGCGGATATACGGTCGCGGAAGGCCTCGTAGGATGCCGGGTATGCGCCGGCTGACCTCTCCGCACTGATTGCTGCCGATAGGCCCGCATTATCGACAGCAAATGACCGAGGCTTTGACGATCGGATCCGCCGGCCTGCAGGTGGTATGCCAGCCCTCTTCAAGATCGACCTGATCGCGGTTGCCGAGACTACGTAGCCCAGCTTGAGGAGCTCTCCTCGGATATAGAAATAGCCCCAGGTCGAGTTCTCCCTG
>Ga0307372_10002835_pt1 | contig 28313 bp, 35 predicted proteins | sample OX1MG_FD_202533 | JGI IMG/M metagenome (GOLD analysis project Ga0307372, IMG submission 202533) | Soil microbial communities from Risofladan, Vaasa, Finland - OX-1 | ecosystem: Environmental > Terrestrial > Soil > Coastal area > Acid sulfate soil | place: Finland: Risofladan, Vaasa | collected... | reverse complement strand
ACGGCGACCTCGGCCGACGTCCGGGCGCCCTGGCGGGCCATCTGCTCGAGGCGGTCGAGCACCAGCGCCCGGTTGGGGAGCCCCGTCAGGTCGTCGTGCATGGCCTGGTGGCGGACCTCGTCGTGCAGGCGGGCGTTGCGGATGGCCGTGATGGCCAGGTTGGCCAATCCGTCCAGCTCGGCGTCGATGTCGGGATGGCGGTCGGGCAGCTTCGCCCGAGTGGTGGACATGGCCACCATCTGACCCACGATCCCCTCGGCGGCCCGGATGGGCACCACGGTCACGCCCTTGACCCCCAGGGCGTCGAGGTCCTGGCGGAAGGGGCCTGCCGACTGGTCGGCCCGGTAGTGGATGAAGCGACGGCGGTCCCCCTCGTTGCGAACCCCCAGGTGGAAGGTGGACCGCCGGAGCCTCTGGATCCGGGCCTCCTGCTCGGGGGTGAAGCCGTGGGTGCCCACGACGCGCCCGCCGGGATCGCCCACCTCGCCGATCAAGACGACGGCGCGATCGCAGGCCAGGACCTTGGGGATGGCCTCGGCCAGGCGGGCGGCCACCGAGTCGAGGGTTCCGATCTCGGTCATGGAGTGGGCGAGGTCGGCGAGGGCTCGCGCCGATGCCGCCTCGTGGCGGAAGTGCTCGACGGCCGACCCCGCGTCCAGCGCCACCGCCGCCACGTTGGCGACAGCCCCGAGCATCTCCGGATCGACGTCGGCGGCATCGGAGACGCCCTGGCGACAGGCCACCAGCCAGCCGTGCCGGCGGCGGGCGGAGGCCACCTCAACCGCCACCAGGGTCTCGTCCGGACCCCGGCCACCGGCCGCGAGCTGCACGGCCAGCCTCCGGGCGGTCTCGTCGGGGACACCGCGCGAGTAGACCTGCCGGCCATTGTCCGGATCCGACCGGTTCACCACCAGCAGGAGCGAGGGCACGCCCAGGAAGAGGACCGCCTCGTCGAGCATCCCCTCGATGGCCTCGTCGAGGCTGCGAGCGGTGACGATCAGCGACAAAGACCGCTGCAGGCTCTCGAGCCGGCTCTCGCAGAGCGACTTGAGGCAGGCGCCGTACTCGGCGCCGTACTCGGCGAGGTCCTCGGCGTCGGGCCCCTCGCACCCAGGGGAAGCCGGATTGGCCGGCGGGATCGCCGGGGGCCACGCGGGAGCCGATGGGCTGCGGTCACCAGGCAACGTGCACCCGCTCCAGCACCTCGAGCCGTCGATGTTCCACTGTCTCCCGTCCCCCCGCCTACCGACCTCGCTCGGAGGAGAGCATCTCCCCACCGGTATCCCACTCGGACTATCAATTTCCGGGGGCGGGGTGGTTGCAGTCTGGTTGGGAGCGGAGCCGGTTCGACGACCCCCAGGGCATCTACCGTGTGCTCTACGCCGCGGGTGACGCAGCCTCAGGCAGCCCGACGGGGAGCACCGGTCCGGGCCGGGACGTACTCGTCGAGATAGGAACGGCCCGACAACCGGGAGATCTCCCGCATGAGGCGGTCGGTGGCCTCGCGGGCGCCCCGTCGGTCGTCGTCGGTACGGAGCCCGGCATCCGGCGCAGAAGGGCGCTCGAGCTCGATCGGGGGACCGAAACGGATCGTGACCCGCCGGAACGGCCGAAGGTACCGGCGACCGATGGGTTGCACGGCGGTCGTCCCCTCTATCCCGACCGGGATGATCGGCACCCCGCACTCCGCCGCGAGCCGGGCCACCCCGGTCCGACCGCGGTGGACGAACTCGTCGGTGGAGCGGGTCCCTTCGGGGTACAGGGCCAGCACCCTGCCTGCCCCCAGCGCCTCGCGGGCCGTCGCCAGGGCGCGCTCGGAGAGCGGGCCGCCGCCACGGCGGATGGGGATCTGCCCGACGGCCCGGAAGAACCAGGCGGAGCGACGGTCGTCGAAGTACTCGGCTTTCGCCAGGTACGTCACCTTGCGGGCCACCGCCAGCGGGAGGAAGAGCGAATCGCAGAATGCCTGGTGGTTGGCGGCCAAGATGGCCGGGCCCCGCCGTGGCACGTGGTGACGCCCCTCCACCCTCACCCGGAACGCCAGGCGGAACACCGGCGTGAGCACGACCTTCAGCACCCAGTAGGCCACGATCCACCGTACTTCGGGGGATCCGGTCCCGTCTCCGGCAGCGGGTCAGCCGAGCTTGGTGAGCGCCTTGCGGAGGTTCCGCACCGCCTGGCCGATCCGCTTGTCGTTCTCGATCAGCGCGAACCGGACGTGCCCGTCGCCGCCAGGCCCGAAGCCCACGCCGGGCGACGTGGCGACGTTGGCCTCCTGCACGAGGTACTTGGAGAACTCGAGCGATCCCATCTCGCGGTAGGCCTCGGGGATCGGGGCCCAGACGAACATGGTCCCCTTGGGTGGCGTCACGTCCCAGCCGATGCGGTTGATCCCGTCGCACAGCGCGTCGCGCCGGTCCTGATAGATGGCGTTGATCTGCCGGGGGTAGTCGGGAGCCTCGTTCATGGCCACGATCGCAGCGATCTGAATCGGCTGGAACGTCCCGTAGTCGAGGTAGCTCTTGAGCTTGGTGAGCGCCTGCACGATCTCGGGGTTGCCGACGAGGAACCCGACCCGCCAGCCGGCCATCGAGAACGATTTGGTCAGGGTGTAGAGCTCCACGGCCACGTCCTTGGCTCCGGGGACCTCGAGGATGGACGGGGGCCGGTAGCCGTCGAAGCCGAGGTCGGCGTAGGCGAAGTCGTGCACGAGGACCACCTCGTGCTCGCGGGCGAAAGCCACCAGGCGCGCCATGAAGGCGAGATCGACGCAGGCCGTGGTCGGGTTGTGGGGGAAGGACAGGACGATCACCCGGGGCTTGGGCCAAGTCGACTCCCACGCCTCCATGAGGGAGCCGAAGAATTCGTCGCCCGGGTCGGTTACGTCGCCGGCCTCGTCGCCGGGCGTCCGGGCGCCCGTCCCCGGGCCGCTCAGGCGGACCTGGTGCACGTCGGCCCCGGCGAAGAGCGGTGCATAAATATGGATCGGGTACGACGGCGAGGGCACGAGCGCCGTGTCGCCCGGGCCGACGAGCACCCACATGAGGTGCGAAAGGCCCTCCTTGGCCCCGATGGTGGTGACGACCTCGAGGTCGGGGTCGAGCTCGACCCCGAATTCGCGCTGGTAGAGGGCGGCGATGGCTTGGCGCAGCTTGGGGATCCCCTTGCTGGCCGAGTACCGGTGGTTCCGCGGGTTGTGGGCGGACTCCGCCAGCTTCTCCACCGCCACGTCGGGTGAGGGGAGGTCCGGGTTGCCGAACCCGAGGTCGATCACGTCGGCGCCTGCTCGCCGGGCCGCCGCCTTCAGGTCGTTGATGGTGGCGAACACATACGGCGGGAGGCCGTTGACCCGGCGGAATTCCATGAACAACGCTACCGCCCGGATGCGGCCGTCCTGGCGCAGGCGACCACCGTCGCGAGCGGGACCGGCCACGCGAACACCGCCCACGTGGCACCCGCCCGGGCCAACCCCGCCAGAAGGTGGGCGATCGCCTCGCCGTCACCCGCGTCGGCACCCGCCGGGGCCCCGCCGCTCGGCGGCCTGCCGCTCGACCGGCCGGCCTTCGGGACGGGACCGCCCCAGGTCACCTCCGATCGGCGAGCCTGCTCGGCGACGGCTGCCGGCGGGACATCCCAGAGGTTGACGGCCACCCCGGCCTCCTCGGCGACCAGCCTCGTCCCCCGGGACCCGCCGCCCACCCACACCTCGAGCCCACGGTCCCGAAGCGCCACGGCGCAGCGACCCAGCGCGGCCCGGCGCTCGTCCGCCGGGGCCGACGGTACCCCGTAGGCCTCGTTCTCGGCGGCGCTCTGGCGGTCACCGGTCCCGAGACCGGCGATGACCCTGCCGGGAGCGAGGACCGACAGCGCGCCGAACTCGGCCAACAGCACCCGGTCGGGCACCAGCCCGATCCGGGCCACCAGGGTTCCGACGTGCACCCGCTCCGTCCGCCGGGCGACCATCCCGAGGAGCGGGAATGGTGCCAGCGCCGGGCGCTCGGGTTGGCCCATCGGCCAGAGGTGGTCGTAGCAGAACACGCCGTCCACCCCGGCTTCCTCGGCTGCTGCCGCAACGGCCAGTGCCTCGCCGGGCGTGTCGCGGAAGCTCGGGAGGATCACGCCGGTCTTCACGCCGGCAGCCCCCCGCCCGGTGCTGCCAGGGCGGCCCCGATCGCGCCGGCCCGCTCACCGAGCTCGGCCTCGACGATCTCGATCCGTGGCCGGGCCGTCCCTCCCTCCACCATTCCGGCGAAGGCCCGCCGGGTGGGAGCGAGCAGGACCTCCCCGGCCTGGGCCAATCCCCCGCCCACCACGATCCGGGACGGGTCGAGCAGGGCGGCGAGGTTGGCCAAGCCGAGCGCGACCCACCGCCCGAGCTCCTCCATCACCGACAGAGCCCCCTCGTCCCCCTGCCGGGCCGCTTCCGTCACGTGCTCCCCCCGGACGTCCCCGGGATCTCCCCCGGCCAGAGCCACCACCCGGGCCAGGCTCCCGGCCCGGGCGGCCTCGCCGGCCAGGCGGCCCAGCGCCCCGCCCGACGCCAACCGCTCCCAGCAGCCGCGCCGGCCGCACGGGCACGGCGGCCCGCTCGGATCGACCACCATGTGACCCACCTCGGCCGCGAAACCGGAGGATCCCGTGAGGACCCGACCACCGAGGACGACCCCTCCCCCGATGCCGGTTCCGAGGGTGACCATCAACACGTTGTCGGCGCCCCTCGCCGCGCCGAGCCGATGCTCGGCCAACGTCGCGAGGTTGGTGTCGTTCTCGATGACCACCACCGGAGGCGGGGTGGCGGGGGTGGTCGGGGCCAAGCGCCTCGCGAGGAGCCTCCGGAAGTCCGTCCCCCCGGCGGCGGGCAGGTTCGGGGCGAACCGCAGCACCCCGGACCGGTCGACCATGCCGGGCATCCCCACCCCGATCACCGGGGTGCCGCCTTCGGCGGGGACGCGTCCGGCGCCGCTGGTTCCCCCGGCCACCCGTCCGGCGACGGCGGCCACCACCTCGACGATCGCGTTGGCCACGTCCTCGCCGGTGGTTGCGACCGGTCCCGCGGGTCCCCCCGGCCGGGTCGGGGTCGGCACCCTCGCCTCGGCGACGACCAGGTCGTCCCGAAGGGCCACCCCGAGCACCTTGGTCCCGCCGACGTCCACCCCGAACACGATCTCGCCGGGTCCCCCGCCCGTCGGCGCCCCGCGAGGATCGCCGGAGGTCACCCGATGGACTCGGCCCGTGCCTTCATGTCACGGAGTGCGGTGGACATGATCCGGCTCTGGGCCCGCAGCTTGATGAACCCGGGGATCGGCACCCGGAGCTCCACCTCCAAATGGTAGGTGACCTCGGTGCCGTCGTCGGCGCCGTCGAAGACGTAGCTCCCGTCGAGCTTGGTCGTGATGTCGCCCTTGGTGAGGCGCCAGGCGAAGATCCGCGGGGCCCCCGAATAGTCGTAGGTCAAGGTGTAGCTGGTGCTCCGTCCGAAGGCTGCAGCCCGAAAGGTGACCAAGGTCGGTCGTCCCTCGTCGTCGCGCTCGTGGACGGTGACTTCTTTGATGTCCTGAGCCCACTCGGGGTAGCGCTCGATCTCCGCGGCGACCGCGAAGCACCGCGCCGGGGATGCCGCTACCCTCATGCGCTCCGTGGCCTGATCCGCCACCGTCACCCTCCTGTCGGACCCGATCACGGGCTTCTCCGCTCACACAAGGAACCGGGCACCTCGGTGAGTGCCGTCAGCCTGCCACTTCGGCGAGGGCCCGAGCCAGCCTAGGGGCGAGCCCGTCGTAGTCGAAGGATGCCAGCACGCGCTGCCGCCCCGCCTCCCCCATGCGTCGCCGGAGAGCGGGGTCGAGGAGCAGGCGGCGCAGGGTCAGGGCCACGTCGCCCGGGCGCTCGGGGTGGCGCACGAGCAGTCCGGTCACTGCGTCCTCAACGGCGTCGGCCGCCCCGCCGCTCCGGCCGGCCACCTGGGGGACCCCGGCCGAGGCGGCCTCGACGAAGACGATGCCGAACCCCTCCTGCTCGAGGCCGAACCACCGGTTTCGACAGGCCAGCGCGAACACGTCGGCAGCGCCCATCAACAGCCCCTTGTCCTCCTCCGACAGCCGGCCGAGCAACCGGACCGGAGCGCCCACGTCGGCGACGATCCTCCCGAGCCGGGCGGCATCGCGCCCGCTCCCACCGATCGCCACCGTCAGGTCGGGGATCGAGGGGGCGAGCAGGCCGGCCGCCTTCACCAGGACGTCCATGCCCTTGCGCGGCACCAGCCGGCTCACGCTCACGACCAGCAGGCCGTCGACAGGGAGACCCAGACGCCGGCGCGCCTCGACGCGCCCGGGCGCGTCGAGGGGGAGGAACTGGGACGACTCGACGCCCGGAGGGACGTCCACGACGGGAGGAAGCACCCCCCGGGCGGCGCGATCCGCCTCGGCCGCCGGGTACGGGCCGGCCGACACGACCAGAGCGGCGTGGCGCAACACGTGGGCCATCGCCTGGCGGCTGACCGGGAGGCGGCCGGGGACGGTGATCTCGGCGCCGTGGACGACCACCGCATAGGGCAGCCCGAGGTGAGGTCCGACGAGACCGAGAGGGAGGACCGGGTCGAGCACCACCAACGAAGCCCCGACAGCGTCGGCGAGCCGCCGGATGCGCCGGACCGTCGATGGTGTCGGGAGGTAGAGGATGCGCCCGCGGGTCCGCTCGATGCGGAAGCCTGCCGCGGCCTGTTCGGCGTCGAACGCCGCATGGTCGGGATGGGAGCTGGCCGTCAGGACGGCGAAGCTGTCGGGGTCGAGGCGTCGCCAGAGCTCCCAGAGGTACGACTGGATACCGCCCACCTTCGGGGGGAAGTCGTTGGTCACGAGCAAATGGCGGCTCACGCCGTTCGGCCCGGTCGGATCAGGCCGGCCCGATCAGCCGGCCCGCTCCTCGAAGAGAAGGCTGGGCACGAGCCCCACCCGCTCGAGCAGCCGCATCGCCCGGGCCTCGTCGGCGTCGATGACCACCGCGTCTTCGGGGTCACGATCGAGCAGGAAGGTGACGACGCAGTCCTCACAGGCGTCGGTGTGTTGCATCGTGCACTGGTCACAGTCGATGGTGAGCGAAGGTGCGGGCGTCGACACTGGCATGGGATTCCCCTTCCGGGCGATGTGTCCTTGTTCTCCTTGTCGCTCACGATCCTGGCGGAAGGGTGTGACATCAACGCTCGGGGGCTCGGAGCCTCGGGACCGCCGGGCCCCCGGCACCCGCACGGGCCCGGCGCACGTCGTCGGCGATCTGGGCAGGCCCCCAGGCGACACCCTCGGTCGCCACTCGCGAGCGATATCCGTCCACGAGCACGAAGAACGGCGGGCCATGAACCCGGTAGGCGCGATACGCCGCGTCGGACATGAGCAACGGGACGCCGTCGGTCGCCCGCCGCCGCAGCTCGGCCGATCCCTCGGAGTCGGGTCCGCGGGTCACCACCACGGGAACCACGTCGTCGATCTCCGGCCAACCACCCGCCGACTCCGAGAGGACCCGCCAGACCGCCTGGCACCCGTCGCAGCGCGAAGAGAGGAAGAGCAGGAGGGTCCAGCGCTCCACGCCGGTGACGGCGACGGTCAGCTCCCGACCCGACAGGTCGACGCCGGCGAGGTCCGAGGTCGGCGTGGCCGGGGCGTCACGGTAGGTGGGGATCGCGACGAGGTCGAGACCCGCCGGGTCGGGCCGGTGCTCGGTCACCGACCCGAAGCGTGGGTGGCCGTGCCCGTCTGTTCGCCGGCGGGATCGGCACCGATCTCCTCCACCGCGTTCCCGTTGCCGCACCACCGGCACGAGACCTCCTCGAAGGTCTCGCTCAGGACGACCTCCTCCTCCACCTTCAATTCGCCACCCACCGAGTAGTGGTGGAAGGCGCGGGTCGTCCGGGTGGCCGTCACGTCGAACCGGGTCAGGTTGCCGCAGGCCGTGCAGCGGTAGCGAGGAGCCGTCACGGCCCCAACGGTACTCGCGCGGGCTGCGGAGACCGTCAGAGGCGCCGGAGCAATTCCGTCTTCTTCGCCTCGAACTCGGTGGGGGTCACGATTCCTCGCCGGCGGAGGTCGTCGAGCTGAATGAGCTGCTCGGGAACCGACACCGAGGGCGATCCCGCCGGCGGAAGGTCCGGCGGGAGGATCGACCGCGCCGGGGGCGGGACGAGGCCGGTGGGCTCGATGCCGTGCGGTGGGGTCGGGGCCTCTGCGACCGGGACCGGGACCGGTCGGGGGGCGACCACCGCCGGAGCCGGGCCTCGCGCTCCGGGGGGCAGACCCGGGTCCCACGCCCCACCGCGCCCCAGCTCGTCGAGCCGATTGTTGATCACCCGCTGCAGGGCCTTGGGACGGCGCACGTCGTCCACGGCGATCGCCTGGTTCTCCCCTTCCACCTCCACGACGAGCCGCCCGACCCCCACGAGCCGCTCGAGCGGGGTCTGGGTACTGTGGATCTCGGTGATCCGCTGAAGCCGGAGCTGTAGGAGGTCCCGGCCCAGGAGCCCCCTGCGCAGGACCATCCGTTGCGTGGTCACGATCAGGCTCATCCCCGCCCACCGGATCATCCGGCCCGCCAACCAGACGGCCGGGACGACCACCATCGCGGCAAGCACCCACCCGACCCCGACGGGGGCCCTGGGGAATTCGACCGCCACGGCGACGGCGACGGCGAGCGCCGCCAGGGTCAGGAACAGGGGGCCGAACACGAACACCCAGTGGGGCCGGAGATCGACCAGCACTTCCTCGCCGTCTGCAAGGAGATCGCGGGTGATCGGCACCCGGCCAGCGTACCGGCGGCCCGGCCCGGGAACGGGCAACCGGGCGCCGGGATCCCGTTCCGGTCCTGGCGCCCGCCCCTCGGCGTCGGGGCGTGAGAGGTTCGCGTCCGGGCGCGCACCATCTCCGGGCAGACTGAGCGGGCAACGTCGACACGCCGGGAGGACGACATGGCGATCACCGAGATCGAGCCGGAGGAATTGAAGGCCCGGCGCCGAGCGGGGGAGGACATCTTCCTCCTCGACGTGCGCGAGCCCGACGAGGTGGCCGAGTGGGCCTTCCCCGGTTCGGTCAACATCCCGTTGGGCCAGCTGGGAGCCAGGACGGGCGAGCTCCCGACCGACCGGCCGATCGTGGTGGCGTGCCGCTCGGGCGCGCGGTCGGCGAGCGCGACCGAGGCCCTCAGCCGTGGGGGTTGGTCCGCCCAGAACCTCGCCGGGGGTGCCATCGCCTGGGTGTCGACCGAAGAGGCGGGCCCGGGCTCCTCGTAGGGCCCGACACGCGGCAACCTCGATCGACGGGGCCCGACTGGCGTCCACCGGTACGCCAGATGCCAGACTGGTCCCATGACTTCAGGTTGGAAGACGGTGCCCGTAGCGAGCCTCAAGCCCGGCGATCGCGTCCGCCACAGGTCGGGGACCGAGCTGACCGTCTCGAGGATCGACTCGGGCTTCCTCGGTCGCGAGGGTATGTCCGCGCTCATCGAGGACACATCCGAGCGGTGGTTGAAGGCCCCGGTACCAGACGACGGGGAGATCGAGCTCTGGTCCGAGGGCTGACCCGACCCGGCCGCGTCCCAGGTCGGGTGCGCGTCGGGTCCGCCTCGGAGGCGACTCAGGTCAGCACCGCCTCGGGACGCGAGCGCCTCAGATGAGCTGTACCTGGGTCAGGAGCCTCACCGCTTCGGACCCGTCGCCGAGGTCGGCAACGGAGATGGCGTTCGGTTGAAGCTGGTCGAAGGGGGTCTCGGCCTGCGCGGTGGTCACCCCCGAGGCGATCGGGTACTCGAAGCTGTCACCGCGGGCGATGATCTCCTGTGCCGCCTTGCTGGTGAGGAAAGCCAGGAACTTCTGCCCCTCGGCCTTGTGGTCGCTCGACTTCATGATGCCCGCACCGGAGACGTCGAGCACGTAGCCGGCGTCGTGCGGGGCGAAGTAGGCGATGTCCGAATGGGTGCCGGCAGCGCCCACCTGGGCCCGCTGGCGGTACCAGTAGTACTGGTCGATGATCCCGATCGCCGCCTTGCCCTTGTTCACCTCGTCGGTGACCGTCTCGTTGTCGGGGTAGATGTGGGAGCTCCCGGCGTTCGCCTTCAGCCCTTCGAGCCACTTCAGCGCCGCGGCGTCCCCGTAGGTTCTCGCCACCGACGTCACGATCGGCTGAAAGTCGGTCTCCGCCGGTGCGATGGCCAACTTGCCCTTCCACTTCGGGTCGGCCAGCTGCATCACCGAGGTGGGGAGCTCGCTCGGCTTCAGCAGGGCCGTGTTGTACACCAGGACGCTGACCCGGGCCGAGACCCCGACCCAATCGCCCCGGGGCGAATCGAACTTGGCGGGGGTCCTCGCCAGCGTCGACCGGTCGACGGGGCTCAGCAGTCCCTTTCCCTGCAGGTGTTGCAGCGGTGGCGAGTTCTCGGTGAAGAGGACGTCGGCCGGCGAATTGGAGCCCTCGGTCACGATCTGGTCCGCGAGCACATCCTCGTCGCCGCTCCGCACCTGCACGGCGATACCGGTCTTCTGCTCGAAGGCCGTCACGAGCGCCTCGGTCGTCTGCACGTGCTGGCCGCTGTAGAGCGTCAGCTGGCCGGCCGCCGAGGGCGAGCCACCGCACGCGGTCAGCGATGCACCCGCGACGGCCGCAGCCGCCAGCACCGCTCCGACTCGCCCGATCCTCATCCCCCGAGACCTCCTGCCGGGGCCGAGCTGCCGGGCCCGACCCGCTCCGCTTGCCTGCTCCGCTTGCCTGCTCCGCTTAATATAAGGTCAGCCTAACTTATTTTCATTGGAGAGTGTAACTCCCTCCTCGTCGGGGCGGGGGACGGGGTGGGTCGATCCACCGGGCCCGGTCACTAAAGTGTCGCCGTGAACTCGGTACCCCTCGGCGACACGGTGACCGGGCAGCTGGTGCTCGGCTCGTTCACCGATGTCGGACCCGACCCCGACGGCGCCCTTGCGCTCGGGGGCTGCGATGTCCTGGTCAGCCTCATTCAGGACGACGAGATCAAGATGCGCTACCCGGACTACGGGGACTGGCTCGCCGACGCCGGGGATCGGGTCATCCGCCTCCCCATCCCCGACTACGGCGTCACCGACGACGACAAGCTCATGGAGCTGGTGGGCCAGATCGTGGGGATCGTGGGGCGGGGTACCTCGGTGCTGGTCCACTGCGGAGGCGGGATAGGGCGGGCCGGGGTGGTGGCCACCCTGGTGCTGGTATCCCTCGGGTGGGACCTTCCGGACGCCGCCGTGCACGTCAGGGCCAACCGGCCGGGAGCTGGTCCGGACAGTCCGGACCAGCTCGCGCAGCTCGAGCGGGTGGCCGAGATCCTGACGCCCAGCCTGGGGGCCTGACCGGCCGGCAGTCCGGGTCGCCTGTGTCAGGCCGTGCGGGGCGCCGGGTCGCCGGGTCGCCGGGTCGCCGGGGCGGCCCTACTCGGCGAGCGACCGCAGCAGCTCCCACAAGTCGTCGACCTGTTCGGCCAGCTGGGCGGGGGTCCCGTCGTTGGCGATGACCACGTCGGCCAGGGCGCGGCGCTGCTCGTCCGTGGCCTGCTGCGCCATCCGCCGCCGCACGTCGTCGCGGTCCGAGCCCCGGGCCACGGCGCGTTCCTCGCGCAGCTCCCTCGGGGCCTCCACGATGACGACGAAGGTGTAGCGGTACCGATCGTCGACGCGCCCGAGCTCGCTCTCGGCCAGCACCGCCATGTCGAGGACGGCGATCGTGCGCGGGGGAAGGGTCCGAAGCCGGGCCACCAACTCCTCGTTGATGGCCGGATGGCTGATGGCCGTCAACCGGGCCAGGGCGGAGGCGTCCGCGAACACGACCTTCGCCAGGGCCGCCCGGTCGATGGAGCCGTCGCCGGCGAGCACGCCCGGACCGAACTCGGCGGCCACGCCCGCCTGTGCCCGGCCCCCGGGCTCGAGCACCTGGCGCCCGAGGGCGTCGACGTCAATGACCTCGGCGCCCCGCTCGGCCAGGAGCCCGGCGACCGTGCTCTTGCCGGCACCGATCCCACCCGTGAGCCCGACGATCAACACGCCGACCGAACCGGGGGCCGAGGACAGACCGCCCGTCCTTTCCGCACGGCGGAGCGGCGAGCCACCGTCACGTCGTGGCGAGGAAGTCGCTGATCAGCTCGGCCAGCCGTGACGCCCGGTCGCTCTGCACCGAGTGCCCCGCCCCTTCGACCAGCTCCACCCGGGCGTCGGGCCGGCGGCGCAGGAACTCCTGCTGGTCGTCGTCGTGGACATGCGAGGAGTTGCCGCCCCGCACCAGCATGATCGGGGCCTTCACGGCGGACAGGTCGTCCCACAGGTCGGCGAAGTCGACCGGGTCGGTCCCTTCCCGGGTCAGGCGGTCGTAGCGCCAGGCCCAGCGCCCGTCGTCCATCCGGCGGGAATTGTGCAGGACTCCGGGCCGCAGCGACTCGATCGGTCGCCCCGGGACGGCCCCCGCGGTGGCCTGCAGCATCTCGTCGAAGGAGTCGTACACGGGCGGCCCACCGATCAGCGCGGTGGCGCCGCGCTGCTCCTTGGTCATCGTCTTGCTCCTCGCCCCGACCCCCGGCGTGACGTCGACCACCACCGCGCGCGGGACCAGGTCCGGACGCACAGAGGCCAGCCGGATGTTCGTCAGCCCGCCGAGCGACATGCCGACGACCATCCTCGGGCTGGGCGCGAGCTGCAGCATCGCCTCGGCGATCGCCGCGGCATTGGATGCCGGCCAGTAGTCGCCGTCCTCACGCCAGTCCGAATGCCCGTGCCCGGGCAGGTCGAACGCGACCAGGGGCCGATCGAGCGCCATGGCGACGGAGTCCCAAGTGTGCGCGTTCTGACCGCCGCCGTGGAGCAACACCAGCTCGGGGTCGCCGTCGCCCCACACGAGGCCGCTGATCCCCTGCCCCGAACCGACCTGCACGGTGCGCCGCTCGACCTGGGGACGTCCACGCCAGGGGATGCCCTCGTGCTCGGCGTACTGCTCGAGCATGCCGAACTCGTCGTAGTTCGCCGCCTCGTCGTCGTTCATCGTGCGATTCCCCCTCGCTCAGAGGCCGCCCGGGCGGCTCGTGCCGAACCCGTGCGGCACCGGGCCCGGGTCGGCGCCAACCTACCGCCCGCGCCGCGGATCCCACCACCGGAGCAGATCCGAACGGGCACCCTCCGGGTCCCCATGTGCCGGGATGTGCCCGGTCCCCGTTACCATGACCCCCTGATCGAGATCCTGGGAGAGAAGGGCAGGCCGTGAACGTCTTCTTCGACGTCGACTACACGATCCTCGGGTTTGACGGATCACTGCGGCCCAACACCCACGAGGTGTTCGGGCGGCTCATCTCCAACGGCCACACCGTCTACATCTGGTCGGGAGTGGGCGTCCGCTGGGGCGAGGTGCGGCGGGCGGGGCTCGAGTCCCTGGTGAACGGCGTCTACCAGAAGCCTCTCTCCGACTTCAACGCCGGGCTCGAGCGCTTCGGCGTCCCGGTCGTGCCCCACTTCGTGATCGACGACTACCCGGGCATCGTGGAGCACTTCGGCGGGCTGTGCATCAAGCCGTACGTGAGCATGCGGTGGCCCGACGACGAGCTCCTCGCCATTCCCGAGCTGGTGGAGGGCTTCGCACTGCCCCCCGAGCTGACCGGCGACCTCGGCTGACCCCGAGCGGTCCCCCGCTCGGTGGTTCCCGAGCCGGCCGGTCAGTCGGCGCCGGGCGGCAACCAGGCGTCGGGGTCGCCGAGGACCGCCCGTTCGCTCTGGGCCTCGGGTGCCGGCTGCGACGGGTCGGTCCGGCCCACCTTCGCCAGGAAGACGACGAGCCCGATCAGCGCGAATCCTCCCGCCGCCCCAAAGCTCGCCCGGTAGCCGGCCGCAGCGGCCACCCCGCCCAGGATCACCCCGGCCGCCCCTTGCGACAGGTCGAACGCGGTGGTGAACGTCCCGACCGCGGCAGCGCGCTCGTGCGCCTCCACCCTGTTCACCACCATCGTCATCAGCGCCGGGTACTGCAGGGAGATCCCCAGGGCGAAGGGCACGCTCCCGACGTAAAGCCCCGTCGGCGTCGCCCACAGGGCCATGGTGCCGAGCCCCAACACGATGACGCCGGTCGCCAGGGTGGCGATGCGCTTCACCCCGACCCGATCGGCCAGCGGTGCACCGACGACCCGGGTGACGAGCACCACCACCGCGTAGAGCAGGAAGACGAACTGCGGCCCGGCCATGTGCAGCTGCTCGGCGTACAGGGGGGTGTACGCCTGAAACGCCGTGACCCCCATGATGCCGAGGGTCAGCACGAGGCCCGGTCCGATCGCCTTGCGGTTGAGGAGATGCGACGCCCGTTGGGTAGCGGGCTCGATCCCGGGGTTCGGGACCTGGGTGGCCACCAGCGAGCCGACCATTGCGAGGGCTCCCGCGACGACGAAGGCCGTTGCGGCCCCCGAGCTCGAGTAGACGGCCTGCCCGAGGAGGGGCCCGATGCCCAGCCCGGCGAACAGCGCGACGGAGAAGTAGCTGAGCACCTGGGCCCTGCGGTCCGGAGGGGCCATGTCGGCCACCAGGGTCGCGGAACCGGTGAAGTACACCCCTTCTCCCGCCCCGGTCACCAGGCGCAGCAGCACCAGGACGCCCAAGCCCCCGGCCACGCCGTACAGGGCGACGGAGACGGCCACCGTCGCCGCACCGGCCACCATCAGCATCCGGCGCCCCAGCCGGTTGCCCAGGCGGCCGGCGATCGGGCGGGCGAGCACCGCCGACGCGGCGAAGATCCCGACGACGATCCCGACCGTGAGGTTGTCCCCGCCCAGCTGGTGGGTGACGAAGATCGGGAGCACGGGCAGGACGACCCCGATCCCGCCGAAATAGCAGAGGCTCGAGACGAAGGCCAGGCAGAATCCCCGCGTGAGGATCCGATCGGAGGCCGCCGGGTCGCTCACCGCACCACGATAGAGGTCGGCCGAGGGACTCCCGGCCGTTCGCGGGCCTTCATCGGGTAGGGTCCCGGCGCATGGAGCTCAGAGCACTCGGCCGCACCGGCGTGAAGGTCTCGTCCCTGTGCCTCGGCACGATGACCTTCGGGAACGAAGCAGACGAGGCGGACAGCCGCCGGATCCTCGACCACTATCTCGGCGCAGGTGGCAATTTCATCGACACCGCCGACGTCTACTCGCGTGGCGCGTCCGAAGAGATCGTCGGGCGGGCGCTGCAGGGGCGCCGCGAATCGGTGGTGCTGGCCACCAAGGGCCGGATGGCAATGGGGGACGGTCCGAACGACCAGGGGGCCTCGCGCCTCTACCTCACCCGGGCCGTCGAGGCGTCGCTCCGGCGCCTCGGCACGGACTGGATCGACCTCTACCAGATCCACTGGCCCGACGAGTCGGTTCCGGCAGAGGAGACGCTGGCGGCCCTCGACTCCCTGGTCCGGGCCGGCAAGATCCGTTACGTCGGGGTGAGCAACTACCTCGGCTCACAGCTGCAGCGGGCCTTGGACGTGTGCGAGTTCCACGGGTTGGCTCCGGTCGTGTCCCACCAGCCCCAGTACTCGCTCCTCGTCCGCGAGATCGAGCTCGAGACGTTGCCGCTCTGCCAGGCCAACGGCGTCGCCGTGCTCCCGTGGAGCCCTCTCGGCGGGGGGGTGCTGACAGGCAAGTACAAGTCGGGCGAGGCGCCACCTGCCGGGTCCCGCCTCGCCGATCCCGGCCGACCGGGGCGGTCGCCCAGCGAGCAGGAGCTCGCGGTGGCGGCCGAGGTCGGCGCCATCGCCGAGGCCACGGGGCGGACCTCCGCCCAGGTGGCCCTCAACTGGGTCCTGCACTCCCCCGGGGTGACCGCCCCCATCCTCGGGGCCCGCACGCTCGAACAGCTCATCGACAACCTCGGGGCCGAGGGATGGCAGCTCTCCGAGGAGCACGTCCGGTCGCTCGACAAGTGCAGCAGACCGAAGCTCCCCTATCCCCACTCCATGTACCGGTGGGCCGGCATCCGCAGCTACCGCTGACGCGGCGGCTCACCCTCGCCTGATCCGCCCGACCATGGCGCTGGCCTGCGCCGGTGCCCGATAGGGTCCGAAGGACAGGACGGTGTTCACGGAGGTTCCGGCGCGTGAGAACAGCAGGTCAGCCACATTCTGACCGCTTGACCCCCGTCGCTGTTGCCGGATTGCGAACGTCCACCAGCGGGCTGGCCCTGCCGGTGCTCTCGCTCGTCCTCGCGCTGACCTTCTTCGACAACACCATCGTGACGACCGTGTTGGCGCCGGTGCAGATGAGCCTGCACACCTCGGTGAGCCAGCTGCAATGGGTGGTGAACGGCTACGCGCTCACGTTCGCCAGCCTGATGCTCGTCTTCGGCGCGTTGGGCGATCAGTTCGGCCGGAAGCGGATCATGCTCGGCGGAGTGGCGACGTTCTGCATCGGCTCGGTCGTGGCCGCCCTCGCCCCTTCGGCCAATGTGCTGATCACCGGGCGGGTGATCATGGGGGTGGGCGCGGCCGCCTCCGAGCCGGGAACCCTCTCGATGATCCGGCACGTCTACACCGACCAGCGACAGCGGGCCGAGGCCTTGGGGGTATGGACGGCGGTCTCGGGCCTCGGGCTTGCCCTCGGTCCGGTCATCGGCGGCGTGTTGGTCGGTTTCTGGTCGTGGCGGGCGGTGTTCTGGTTCAACGTCGTCTTCGGCATCGTGGCCCTGGTCACCGGAGCCGCCGTCCTCCCCGAGAACTCCAACGCCGTGCGGGCGCGGATCGACATCCCCGGCTTCGCCCTGGGCGCGCTCACCGTCGCCTCGGCGGCGTTCGCCACCATCGTCGGGGAGTCGGCCGGCTACGCCACTTGGTGGATCGTCGCCATGTACTCGCTCGCCGTCGTCGCCGGGATCTGCTTCGTCCTGGTGGAGCGCCGGGCGGTCAATCCCATGCTCGACGTCTCCTACTTCAAGCGAGCGCCGTTCGCCGGTTCGAACTTCGTGGCGTTCGCGACCTACTTCGCCACGTTCTCCATCTTCTTCTTCGTTGCTTTGTACCTACAGGTCGTGGGTGAGCGGTCCCCGTACGCCACTGCGCTCGACTTCGTCCCGATGGCGGCCGGCATGGTCCTGGCGTCGATCTTCACCGGGCACTGGGTCGCCACCACGGGCCCGCGCCTCCCGATGACCGTGGGCTGCGTCCTCACCGCGATCGGGATCCTGGCCACCAATGCCGTGATCAGCCCCACCTCGGGGTTCTGGCCGCTCTCCGGCACGCTGCTGGTGGCAGGGGCCGGGATCGGGATCGCGATGGTCCCCGTCACCTCTTCGACCCTCTCCATCGTCCCCGCCGACCATTCGGGCATGGCGGCATCGATGACCAACACGAGCCGCGAGCTCGGAGCGGTCGCAGGGGTGGCCATCCTCGGGTCGCTGGTGAACGGGCAGCTGACGACCAACCTCGTCCACCGGCTCACCGCGATCGGCATCCCCAAGTCCTTTCAGTCGGAGGTGATCACGGCGGTGACCACGGGCTCGTTCAGCGAGCAGGCGAAACAATTCGGCGGCAGCGCGGCCATTCAGGAGATCATAAAGAAGGTCGTCAACGCCGCTTACGGTGCGTTCGGGAACGGCCTCGACATCGCGCTGACCGCTGCAGGCATCCTGATGGTGGTGGGCACGGTGGTGGCGTTGACGACCACCGGCTCACGAAGGAGCGAGCCCGCTCAACCCTGACCGGTCGCCCGGGTCACCCCGGCGCGGTCCGCCGTCGGCCCTCGCCGGGGTGACCCGCCGGCACCGCCCGCACCAGGCCGCCGGTGCTTCGGCATCGGCCGGGTGCACGATGATCCCGCAGTGCCCACATCGCCAGATCATCGGCCAGTCGTCATCGGTCGCCACAGCAGCGACAGTCAACCAGCTACGGCACGGCCTCCTGCGCATCCCCCACAACCTGCGGGTCCGCGATCACCCCGCGTCGGAACCGGCCGCCGACCCTGTTGTCCTCAGGGACTGCCGATCTGAAAGGCCAGCGCGCACACCATGGTTATGGCCAGAGCGGCGGCCGCGAACATCACGATCCATTCGACGATGTCCGAAGGATCGTGAGGATGGTTGTGCCCGGGTGCCAAGGACCGCGTCGAGAATCCGATCGCATGCCTACGTGCCATGGACCCCCCCTTCTATCGGGTCACCCTCGATTGTAGGGGACCGGGACGGTGACGCGCCGGGCGGGGCGAACCTGGCCCCGTCGCAGATGGAAGGATGGACGGGTGGACGAACTACTGGTCACCCATGCGAACGGCGTCTGCACCCTCACCCTCAACCGCCCTTCGGCCCGGAACGCCCTGACAGGCGCCATGCGTCGGGGCATCGCCGAGGCGGCCGGCGCCGCCGACCTCGACGCCGATGTGTCCGTGCTGGTGATCACCGGAGTCGATCCGGCGTTCTGCGCCGGCGTCGACCTCAACGAGATCAACGCCGGCCAGGCCGAGGACGCCGTACCGCCGAGACGAGCCGCCGACGGATCGGTTCGGCGCACCGGCCCCACCGTCGGATCGACGATCCGAGCGGTGCAGAAGCCCGTGATCGCAGCGGTCAACGGCGCCTGCTACACGGGCGGGCTCGAGCTGGCGCTGAACTGCGACCTCATCATCGCATCGGACCGGGCGACGTTCGCCGACACCCACGCGCGGTTCGGCCTGGTCCCCTACTGGGGCATGAGCGCGCTCCTTCCCGTGCGGGTGGGCGTCGGCAGGGCGCGCTGGATGTCGCTGACGGGCCGGACCGTTGGAGCCGAGGTCGCCCTGCGCACGGGCCTGGCCGACGAGGTGGTCGCCCACGACGATCTGGGGTCCCATGTCGCTGCTGTTGCCGCCGACATCGTGGCTGCCGCTCCTGCGGCGGTCATGGCGGCACAGCGCCTGTACGACCTCGGGTCGCGATTCGAGCTCGACGCCCGGCTTGCGCTCGAGACCGAGATCGCCGAGGGGTTCGCCTTCGACAAGGCGGACTTCGACCGCCGCCTGGCGGCCCGCCGCCGCCCGTCCGCCTGAGGATCCACCGGGCCGGGGCCGCGCCCGGCGCGATACCGTCCGGCCATCGGTAGATTGCACCCCATGCGAGTAGGCGAGATCGACGTCATCCCGGTGATCGACGGAGTGGGGCACATGAACCCCACCGAGGCGTACGCCAACACGATGTCCCCTTCGGGTGATGCCACGCCCCCGACCGAGGGCCGGGGGACCTCGACAGAGGACTGGGCACCGCATCGGAGCCTCCTCGACGAAGACGGCAGATTGACTCTGGCGCTCGGGGGCTTCCTCGTCCGCACGGCTGATCGACTCGCGCTGGTGGACGCCGGTATCGGCCCCATCGACATCGGGATGATGAGCGGCGGCGCGCTGCTCACGGAATTGGCGGCCCTCGGGGTCGCCCCCGGCGACATCACCGACGTGGTGCTCACCCATCTCCACTTCGACCATGTCGGCTGGACCACCCGGAAGGGCGCCGTGGTGTTTGAGAACGCCACCTATCGATGCGATCGCCGCGACTGGGAGCACTTCGTCGGGCCCGATCCGGGCGCCACGAGGAAGCTCCTCCCGCTCGAGAGCCGGCTGGAGACCTGGGACGGCTCGGGAACCCTGCTACCGGGTATGGACACGATGGCGGCGCCCGGACACACGCCCGGCAGCACGATCCTGGTCCTCTCGTCGGGAACCGACCGCGCGCTCCTCCTCGGCGACGTCGTGCACTGCCCGGTGGAATTGCTCGACGACGAATGGGCAGGCATGGCCGACGTCGATCCCGAGCTCGCCCTTCGGACCCGGGTGGCCTTGGCCCGGGAGCTCGAGGGCAGCGACGTCCCGGTCGCCGCCTCCCACTTCCCGGAGATGCAATTCGGACGCCTCCTCCCCGGGAGGGGCCGCCGCTCGTGGGTGTTCGATCGAGACTGAGCGGCGCCGATACCGAGCACGGCACCGCCGACGCATGAACGGGCCCCAGCGAGGATCCACGCGGGGCAGTGGCGTTTCCGGTTACCGTGGGAAGCTGTCCGGCTAGTGATACGGGGGTGCACCGGTGATTCGTGCGATCTTGATCGGAGCCGTGGTCTTCTTGGTCTCGACGTTCCCAGCCACGTGGCTGCTGATGCTGTTCTTCGGGAACCTCCACTTCCATCTCGGCTACTGGGCGATGCTGCCGTTGGGAGTGGTCGCTTCGATGCTGCTGAGCGGCTCGAGCGCCTCGCGGCTGGCCAGATCCTGACGCGTGGGGCCGGCAGGGATCGAACCTGCGACCGAGGGATTATGAGTCCCCTGCTCTGACCACTGAGCTACGGCCCCTGGCTGGTACTTCGCATCGGTGGTTGCCCACCTGCCCTAGATTTGCCCTAGAATGGATGCATGGCAGGCACCATCCGCGAGCGTTCCCCGGGTCACTACGAGCTTCGAGCGTACAACCCGGCCACGAAACGCCAGGTGACGCGGACGTTCACCGCGTCGCGCAACGAGAAGGGCAGCGGGATCCGCGAGGCCCGGCGGGAGCTGGCCCGGCTGGTCACCGAGGTCGCCGACGGCAAGTTCGGCGGGGAGAAAGCGACGCTCGGCTACCTGCTCGATGAGTGGCTCGAGCACGGCGAATCCCGAGGCCGGTCCCCCGCCACCCTCCACGGCTACCGATCGAAGATCGCCAGGATCAAGGCCCACCCGATCGCGGCCAAGCAGGTGGCGAAGCTCACGGCCCGGGATCTCGATGCGTTCTACGGGGAGATGCTGGCTGGCGGGATGTCCTCGGCGACCGTTCAGCACTACCACCGGATCCTTAGGGCAGCACTAGGGCAAGCCGAACGCTGGGAGTGGATCACCCGCAACCCGGCGCGCACTGTGACGCCCGTCACCGCCGCCCGGCCCGCCATGCACGTCCCCACCGTCGGACAGGCGCGGGCGCTGGTGCTCCGCGCCACCGGCACCAGCTCGCCGGACCTCGGCCCGATCCTGCTGTTCGGGATGCTCACAGGGATGCGGCGGGGGGAGGTCTGCGGGGTCCAGTGGTCCGACGTCGACTGGCCCGGACGGAGGATCACGGTGCGGCGCTCGATCTGGCAGGTGCGGTCGACGTGGGGCGTGAAGGATCCCAAGACCCACCAGGTGCGCACGATCGCCCTCGACGACGCGGCGGTGGCTCTCCTCGCCGCGCGCCGGGCTCGTGCCGAGGAGGACGCCGAGCTAGCGTGCGCGGGCGCGCTGCCCGTCGACGCCTACGTCTGGTCGGCCCAGGTCGACGGGAGCGCCCCGCGCACGCCGAACAGCCTCACCCGGGCATTTCATCGGCTGTGCAGGACGATGGAGGCCGAAGGCGCCGCCGCCGATCCCCCACGGGTGGAGTCGTGGCCGTTCCGCTTCCACGATCTGCGCCACTTGAGCGCGACCGAGATGGTCGGGCAGGGGATGGACCCGCGGACCGTGGCGTCTCGCCTCGGCCACGCCGACCCGTCCGTCACGTTGAGGGTGTACGCCCATGCGCTCGAGGAGCGCGACCGGGATGCCGCCGAGGGGCTCGGACGGGCGCTGGCATTGCCGGGGTGATCTACTTTTGTCTAATCGATTTGACTTGTATTAGTCTATCGGATTAGACTAGGATCGTGAAGCGAAGGGACCTCCTCCGGAGAATCAGCCGAGCCGCAACGGCTGCGGGGGTCGACTGGAGCGAGGTTAGAGAGGGAAAGGAACACACGATCTTTCGGATTGGCACCCTGCAGATCTCGGTGCCGCGCCATCGGGAGATCAACGAGCTCACGGCCGAGGGCATCCTGAAGGACACCGAGGGCGAGTTGGGCGAGGGGTGGTGGAGATGAACAAGCACTACACAGCACGAGCCACGCGCAGCGGCAAGTGGTGGGCCATCACGGTCGACGGCCTGCGGGGAGCGCACAGCCAGGCCAAGCGCCTGGACCAGGTCGAGAACAACGCCCGCGAGGTCATTTCGCTATTGACCGACTCGGACCCCGACTCCTTCACGGTCGAGGTCGTCCAAGAGATGCCTGCCGAGTGGTCGAAGATCATCGCCGAGTTCATGGCTCTGAGCAATCAGGCAACCGAGATGGCCATGCGCGTCACCCAGGCGCAGCGGTTCACCGTGGGCCGGCTTGTCCAAGAGGGGCTGACGGTTCGGGACGTCGGAGAGCTGATGCACCTATCGCACCAACGGGTGGCCCAAATCGCCCAGCTCCTGGAGGATACCGACCAGGTCCGAGACGAGATCGGCGAGTTCGGGGGTGGCCTGTGGGGCTTGCCCGCCGCCCCGCTGTCGCATGTGGCTCACGATGCACCGAACCCTGCCGGCCAGCCGATCCAAGCTCCCGGCACCCCGGAGCGCGCGTCGGCGTCATGACCCGCAGGACCACGCAGCTACCTGGTCGAACTGCTCGGGGGTGGCCCCGGCCATGGCGTAAATGGGGACCAGCTCGGAACGATGGCTGACGCCGACCACTTCAGCGGGACCCGGTACAACGCGTTGGACTGGGTCCTCCAAGTCGGTGCGATGGCTTGACATTGCAGATCGGATCGTCCCGTCCTCCTGCCCCTGCTTCACCAGCTCCCCCACCCGCCGCTCACATCCGGCACGAACTGGCGCGAATGACACAGGTGTAGTATGGAAATGTGACCAGTAGGCACCAGCCCGACGGAGCCAGACGGTGGGTGAAGAAGGCGTCGCCGGACGACGATTACCTGCCGGCGACAGAGCCCGACACGCCCGACTGGCAGGTCCGCGAGCCGGGCGAAGCTCACGACGGACTCGGACCCGAAGCCGTGGAGTTGGCGGAGCGGTCCCGCAAGATCCGCGACCGGAAGGACCAGTGGTACGGATCGGGGACTGATGGCAAACCCGCCGGGTTCGATGGGCGTATCTCGACAGCCCTTGGAAGCCTCACGCCCGAGGAATTCAACCGGGCCCGACGGGAAGGCAAGCTGAACAAGAACGGGGACCTCAGCGTTCGGCCGCCCGGGATCTCCACGAAGAAGAAGGTTGGGCGGTCCCTCTACACAACAGCGCTGACGCTCGAGGAGTATCTGGCCGCACAGGATCTTCGGAAGCAAGCCGAGGAGGAGGCTCAAGCAACGGCCACAGCCCGCCGTGAGCTCGCGCTGCTCCCACCGGAAACGGGGCCGGTGTCGACGACGACACTGCGATTTGAGCGGTGGATGCCGGGTTGGATTCGCCCCACCGTCTTGTCCTATGAGCCCGAGGATGAGGAGACTGGCGAGGCCGCGATACGGGCGGAGGAGGAGGCCGCAGCGGGCGACTACGACCCCTGGGACCTCGTCGACGACCAATACGCTGCGGCCTACTGGGCGACAGAGGGGGAGGATCCCGACGACCGCGTCGACTGGCAGAAGCAGGCTGACGAGGATTCCGAGAGGCAGCGGAACGCAGAGCGCGTCTCGGAGGCGACCGCCGCCGTTGCCGCTTCATGGCAGGCAGAAATCGCGGCCCGCCGGGCGACCGGCGACCAGCGTTTCGCTCCGGACCCGACCTGTGGCAATCCCCACGGCTGCCCGAATCCGCCCAAGCCCGGCGGCAATCGCTGTCCGGCGTGCTACGAGCACCGACGAAAGAACCCAGGCGACGAGCGCCCGCTCCGCCTCATCAATCGGGCCAAGCGCCGGAAGGCCAGTTGACCAGGAAGTTTCCAGAATCCCCTACTAAGTAGAGGGACCGCCCTCAACCAACCAAACGCCCCCCACCCCCGGGGGGCGTTTTCGCGCCCCGGGGGTGGGGGGCCTCGGACCACCTTTGGAGCTGCTCTATGGAAAATCATACCCACACGCGCCTGCTCGACGACGAGGAGGCCGGCTGGTACTTGAACCAATCCCCGCGCTGGATCCGCTCCCGGTGGGCGGCCGGCGAATTGCCCGGGGTCAAGCTCGGCCGTTCGGTTCGGTTCCGTGTGGAAGACCTTGATCGCTTCATCGAGGCACACACCGCCGGTGGCCAGCGGTGACGACTCCCGCACCCCTCGTCGTGAGGACGTCCGGGATCGATCTGCCCCTCGTCGCCTCACCGGCGCAGGTCGCGCCGATTCTCGGCCGATCTGACCGCTCTGTGCGGGCCGATTGCGAGACCGGACGGATCCCGGTCTTGCCGCGGTCCGGCGGGTCCGGCGCCCACCACAGGATCCCGGTAGCCAAGTTGCTTGACGAGCTCGGCATCCCTTACGAGATCGTGGCCGACGTCGTGATGGCGTCGTGATGGCGTTCGGCGCCCACCCCATCCGCGAGGACCTGGCCGAATTGCTGCTCGCCCTGCCGGCCGACGTGCTGGCCCACGCCGCCGCCAACAAGCGGGCGCTCGAGCAGGCCGACGCGCCACCTGCGCTCGAGTGGGAGCTGCGCGAGCTCACGGTTCAGGACAGGGCGTACCGGTTCGCCACTTGGTGCCGGGATGCCGGGATCGACGAGGACCTCATCGGCGTGGACATCTTCGGCAAGCTCGTGGAGCTCGGCTACAGCGAGGAACAGGCGTTGGCCGTCCTCCACGATGCCGGGATCACCTGGCGACCTCGGACGGACGAGGAGCGGGTGGTCAACGCTGCGCGGGAGATGCTGGCCGATGGTTGGCCCGAGGATGTCGTGCGCCAGGCAATGAGGGACTCGGAATGATCGACGCCGACCGGGCCGTGGACCGGGCCCTCGCCTCCCCTTTATCCGTAAATCCGTTTTGTCCGTCTCCTGGGGACGAATGGCCCACGATCGACGGTGCCGCCTTCTATGGGCTGCCGGGCGAGGCCATCGACCGCTGGGGACCCCCTCGCCGACCGGAGCCGCGAACGCCCCCGGAGTGACCCAGCGGGCTCGGTGAGAAGCGATCCCGACTACTTCTTGCTCCCGGCGGACTTGGTGAGGTCCTTGTACTGCTTCGGGTCAGGCAGCTTGCCGCCACTCGACCTCCGGGACTCCTCGACGTCTCGGTACACGCGGTCCCACTCGGACTCCTGCTGCTTCTGGTCCTTAGCCATCGTGGGAACCTCCTACCCTGCCTTGTAGATCATGCTACCTGCCACCAGAGCCAGTACGGCTACCGCTAAAGCCAGGGCGGACAGCTCGAAGATCAGCTCGTGCTTCCAGAGCGAAGCCGGCGCGCGCAAACCAACGACGACGCCACGATAGACACCGTCGCGCTATTCCATTCCGCTGGAGTCGCCGGGCCAGCCTGTGGCCGAACAACCAGATCACGAGGTGGCGCACTGGACCGATCATTAGCAGCAGACCGAGTGCATCGCCAATGAACCCCGGTAGGAAGATCATCACTCCGCCGATGAGCACGACCAGCCCGTCGAACAGCTCCCGGGTAGGCACCTCTCCCCGTTCCAACCTCTCCCGGGTGTGAGCCAGGACCCCGAACCCGACTCTCCTGGAAGTCCCGGGCCTGTTGCAGGGCCGCTCGAACGCTTGGTGGCACGTCGAGCGCCCATTTGCACCCATGCGAGGCGTCACGACAGCTTCGCATGGGAGACTGCGCCATGACCTTCGAGACAGCCCGTCGCCATCTCGATTCCTGGCGGAGCGAGTTCCCCGCCGACCCCTACGAAGCCGACGATGTGCTTCGCGCCCTCCTCGCCAGAGCCGTGCCGGCCGGCCGGCTGGCAGCACTCGCCGCCAGCGCCAGCGCCTTCGGACGCGACGTGGTCGACGTCGTGGGCCCCAGCGCGACGCGCTACGAGCACCGGGCCCATCTACCGGAATTGGCCCGCTACGACTCCATCGGCCGGCGCATCGAGCAGGTGACCTTCGACCCCGACTACCACACGGCGGGAGCGGTCGTGTGGGGCAGCGGTCTGGTCGCTCACTCCGGCGAGCCGGGCCGGGCCTTCGAGCAGGCCACCCTTCTCTACCTCCTGTCGCTCGAAGGAGAAGCGGGCCATGCCTGCCCGGCGGTGTGCAGCATCGGCCTGGCCAGGGCCCTGCGCCGAGTCGCTGCCCCCGAGATCCGTGACCGCTTCATGCCTCCGCTGCTGTTCAGCGATTACAACAAGGCGGAGCGAGCTTCGCAGTTTCTGACCGAGGTACAAGGTGGGAGCGACGTGGGGGCCAACGAAACGGTGGCCCATCCCCGAGGTGACAGCAGCTACTCGGTGAGCGGAGAGAAATGGTTCTGTTCGGTCGCGGACGCCCAGCAGTTCCTGTTGACCGCACGTGTCCCAGGCGGACCAGCCGGTACGCGCGGTCTCGGATGTTTCGTGATGCCGCGCCTCGTCGATGGAGGACCGAACGGCTTCAGTATCCGGCGTCTCAAGGAGAAGCTCGGAACCCGGGGCATGGCGTCCGGCGAGATCGACCTGGAGGAAGCCGCGGCCTGGCCCATAGGCCCGCTCGAACATGGCTTCCGTACCGCGGTCGGGATAGTGCTCAACACGAGTCGGTGGATGACCGCCGTCGGTTCCACTGGCATGATCAGGCGGTCCTACCTGGAAAGCTCGGCCTTCGCCAGGTACCGGCGCGCGTTCGGTGTGCCGATCATCGAGTTCCCGGCCGTACGGGCCGTCATCGCCCGGCTGCGGGCGTCGTGGCTCGGAGCCATTCACCTGGCCTTCGCCCTCACCGACCTCGAGGACCGCATCGACGCGGGCGGCGCCAATGAGGAGACCGTGCTGTATCACCGCTTCTTGGTCAACGCGACCAAATACGCGTTGTCGGTCGACGCCACCAATGCTGCGCGCCAAGGCATCGAGTTGCTCGGCGGAAACGGGACGATCGAGGACTTCAGCGTCTTGCCGCGCCTGTATCGGGACTCGATCGTCTACGAGTCGTGGGAAGGGACGCACAACGTTCTCGTAGCTCAGGTTCTCGCCGATCTCCGCCGGTTACCGATCCTCGAGGTCGTCGCCGAGCGTCTGGCCGCGCCGTGCCGCTCTGTCGGTTCACCGGTAGCCAAGCAAGCCGTGATGCAGATGGACCGGGCGTTGGACGCGGCCCGGCGAGCCGTTGCCGACCCGAACTACGGATCCCGCTTCTTCCGTCTCACCCTGGACCGGCTCATGACGGTGGCCCGCGTTGCGTACCTGCTCGACGGCGGGGAGGACCTCGCCGCAGAGCACCTTCTTGCAGCTGACGATCCTGAATCCGACGCCGGCTTCGCCGCACGTGTGGATGCACTTGCCGGATAGGGCTATCGGTGCAAATTGCACCGGCGAGAGCGCGTTACGCTTCCTGAGTCCGTTGTGGCGCCGACGACGGCCATTCGGGACGCGCAATGGCTACACGAGGGTCAGCTCGTGGATCGCTAGCGCCTCGGCCAAGTCGGCGGCGTCCGAGTCGAACATCTCGACGAACTGGTCGAGCGGACCGTCCGGTTCGAACAGCGCCCAATTGTGCAGGTTGTCGCCGAATCGCGAGTGGTAGGCGATCCCGTTCCACTGCCGCTTCCCGTCGACCGATCGTTCGAATACGTGCCTCGAGATCTCCTGTGTGAAGGCCCTCGGGACCGAGAGCCGGAGGCCGCGGCGTCGAGGTCGTGGATGCCGTAGTGCACCACGCGTGGCCCAAGCGCCGAACGGAGCTCGGCCAGGGATTCATAGTGGCCGATGTCGGCGAAGGCACCGACGAGCCTTCCTTCGCCCAAGCAGCGCTCGCCCAACCACGCGAAGGAGATCTCGCCGGCCGCGGGCGGCTCATCGTCTCCATCTTCGCCGACGATTTCCTCGTACCCATCGAAGACACTCGGATCGGGGCGGAAGTGACCGAGAGACTCCACGAACGTCCCGAGCCGCTCCGTCGCGGCGTAGAGCACCCGGTAGATGCCCTTGGGGTCGTCGAACCGGTTGCCGAACGTGCCGTCGCCCTCCGCGTAGGCCCAGTCGGGCCACGCCCACGGATCGTCGCGTCGCCCGAGCCGGTAGACGCGCTCGGGGCGCTCGACCTCCCTCACCCGCCGACGAGGAACGCCCGGGCAGCCGCCATGACGCTCGGGCCTACTTCGCCGAGGTCGCCCTCGCGGAGCAACCGCGCGGGTGACTGGTCGCCGAGGTGGGGGTTGAGTCCTTGGAACCATGCCTGCACGACCCGGCGGTCGTCGTGATCGGCGAGCAGGAGAGCTACCTGGAGGGCGAACCGAAGCCGGTCCTCCACGATCGGCGATCGCACGTCACGCACGCCGTCTGCCCATTCATGGACCGCCCTGGTCTCCCGAACACCAGCCAGAAAGGCGACCAGCCGTAGCCGAGGCGGCGCTCGAAGACGAGCTGCGCCGGGCCATGACCAGCGGCGACGACTATGCGAGCGCGGCCAAGCACCAGATCGACTGGGATGACAAGGACGCCCAGGCAGACCTCGTCGACTCGAGGGCCAAGGACGCCTACGCCTGCCTGGCC
>Ga0307372_10002830_pt1 | contig 28335 bp, 26 predicted proteins | sample OX1MG_FD_202533 | JGI IMG/M metagenome (GOLD analysis project Ga0307372, IMG submission 202533) | Soil microbial communities from Risofladan, Vaasa, Finland - OX-1 | ecosystem: Environmental > Terrestrial > Soil > Coastal area > Acid sulfate soil | place: Finland: Risofladan, Vaasa | collected... | reverse complement strand
CGGACCGCCGTCTACCTTGTCCGTCCATCTCGACATGGGTGTGGCTACTCCTGTGCCGCCAGAGGCAGTTGGCGGTCCCGGAGGAGCCTAGACGGCGACCGTTCCCGAATCTTTACCACAGAGGAGCCAGCTCGATCACTCCCGGCGGTTTGGCCGAGGTCTAAAACCCCAGCTGACCGGTCGGGCACGTGATGTAGCCGTCGAGCGTTGTGCAGCCGGAGCGCGGTGACCTGTGGTCCCCGGCCAGGTGCCCCTGAGATCAGAAGAGCCCAGGACGGGGATTGAACCCGCGACCTCTCTCTTACCAAGTAAAACCGCCCTACCGCTGTGCGGCTGACTTCCCGGGGTGGCCTAAAACCTGTCCAGTTAAGCGCTCTTCGCAGAGCCCTTCCAGTCGCCCCTAGCCCCACCTACATCCTGGCGAGCAACCCTGACTTCTTGGGCTTGCGGGGATGGAGGGATTCGCCGCGAGCGAGCATGTCGACGTACTCGGCCAGCTTGCGGTCCCGGGTCGTCGGGCGCTTGACGGCGCTGAGTCGGTAGACGATGGCGTAGCGGTTGGCTGCGTCCAACTGGTCGAACGTCGCGGCTGCGGCGGGATTGGCCGCGAGCGCCTGATCTAGATCGGGCGGGGTCTGCATGTCGGCCTGCCCGCGGTAAGCCGCTTGCCACCGTCCTTGCGCCTTGGCCGCGTCGACGGCCGCGATTCCGGCTGACTGCATCCGTCCGGCCTGGGTGAGGCGGGCGACGTTCTCGACGTTTCGCTGGGACCAAGGGCTGTTCGGCCGACGGCGCGTGAAGCGCTGGCGATAGCTGTCGTCGTCACGTCGGGCGATCTGCCCGTCGATCCAGCCGAAGCACAGCGCCTCGTCAAGCGCTTCCGCGTAGGTCAGGGCCGTCGTCCGCCCGCCCTTCTTGTGCAGTACCAGCCAGACCCCAGGGTGGTCGGCATGGTGGCCGTCCAACCAGGCGTGCCACGCCTCGGCGTCCCGTACAAGCAGCTCTGCGAGATCGGACACGGCGCAGCGCTAGAACGGTGTCGCGGACACAGTCAAGCCGCCAGCACGCAGCCAACGCCCTGGGCGCCCTGAGCCTCGTAGTCGCTGACCGGATGAACATCGCCGTCGAAGCGCTTGCGGGGCTCGGCCCGCCAGCCCCGGGGTCCCGCAGCCAGCGCAACCGCCCTGCTTCTTGACGTTGATGATCTCGGGGACAGGCATGGCGCGGAGTCTATCGACGATGGCCTACCGCGGTGCCATGCCAGGGAAGGCCAGCGGGGCTCGGGCGGATGCCAAGGAGCGGCGACCCACCTTCGCCTCTCCGGCCCGGAGCGCCAGGGCTGAGCGCCCCTGGCGCAGCGGCCCGCTAAGCGGGATCCACCCCGGGCCGAGTTGAGCGGTGCGCCCTAACCCAACCGGCCGATTATCCACTTAAGCGCTGGCCCTGAGATCAGTGGAGCCCAGGGCGGGGATTGAACCCGCGACCTCTTCCTTACCAAGGAAGCGCTCTACCACTGAGCTACCTGGGCCTGGGCGGGAAGGGATTCGAACCCCTGTAGGCGTAAAGCCAGCTGATCTACAGTCAGCCCCGTTTAACCACTTCGGTACCCGCCCGCGCCGGAGTATACCGAGGGTCAGGGGCCGCTCCCGGGAGAGCCCCTCCAAGGCACTTCCGCGGGAACGAGGAGAACATATGACCGATCCCGGAGCGGACCCCTCGCCCAAAGTCGACTTCGAGACATTCCAGAAACTGGACATCCGAGCGGGTGTGGTTCTCGAAGCCGAAAGCTTCCCAGCGGCCCGGAACCCGTCGCTCAAGCTGAGGATTGACTTCGGGGAGACGGTCGGAGTCCTCCAGTCCAGCGCCCAGCTCACCCGGCACTACGACCCCCAGACACTAGTCGGTAAAGAGGTCTTGGCGGTGGTCAACTTCCCGCCTCGCCGGATTGCGGGGTTTCCCAGCCAGGTTCTGGTGCTGGGCCTGATCGACGCCGGCGACCCAGCCGACGTGGTCCTCGTGGTTCCTGATCGCCCGGGGACCAGGGGAAGAAGGTTGGGGTGACTTCTGGCCCTCGGCCCGGGCTGGGGAGCGGAACGCAGCCGCAATGCGCCGCAGCCAGTAACATCAGGGCTGGGTAAATGACGGCACCGCCGGGGGGCGGAGAAGGAGACGGCAATGAGCATCATGCGACGGATGTCCGACCTGTTCCAGCAGAAGGCCAACAAGGTCCTGGACCGGGCCGAGGACCCAGTGGATGCCCTCGACCTCTCCTATCAAAAGCAGCTCGAGGCGCTCCAGCAGGTGAAGCGCAGCGTCGCCGAGGTGCTCACCTCGGAGAAGCGGCTTGAGATGCAGGCGGCCCAGCTCCAGCAGACGCAGACCAAGTCCCAGGACCAGGCCAAGCTCGCCCTCCAGCAGGGGCGCGAGGACCTGGCCCGACTGGCGCTAACCCGAGCCCAGCAGGCCCAGGCCCAGGCCGACGGGATGCAGGCCCAGATCCAACAGCTCAAGGACCAAGAGCAGAAGCTGGAGGTGACCGCGCAGAAGCTCACCGCCAAGGTGGAGTCCTTCCGGACTCAGCGCGAGACCATCAAGGCGCAGTACTCCGCGGCCAAGGCCTCGACGCAGATCGGCGAGGCAGTGACCGGGCTCTCCGAGCAGATGACCGACGTGAACCTGATGATGGAGCGGGCTCAGGACAAGACCCAGCAGATGCAGGCGCGCTCGGCGGCCATCGACTCACTGGTCGACAGCGGCACCCTGGACACCATCGGCATCTCTTCCGGAGATGACATCGACCGCCAGCTCCAAGGACAGTTGACCGATTCCCAGGTGGACGCCCAGCTGGCGGCCATGAAGCAGGAGGTGCTGGGCAGCCCGGAGCCGGCGCCCCGGATCGCGGCCTCCCCCTCCCCCGCGACCGCGGCTCCGGCCCCTTCCGCCGCGCCGGGCGCTGGAGACGAGTCGAGCGTGGTGGTCCGGATCTCGGGGGAGGACCAGTTCCGACTGAACATCGCCGAGCGGCCTCAGCTGGAGCCGCTGGACGAGAACCTGAGCCGGGCGATCGAGAGTCAGGATCAGACGACCTATACGCAGGCCCTCGCCGACCTGCTCAACTTCGTCCGTGCCCACGGCAGCAAGCTCCCGGGCGACTCACTGGAGCCCTCCGACGTGGTCCTCCCCTCCCAGGACATGACCCTGGAGGAGGCGACCAAGCTGCTCGCTGGGGGCGGGGTGGTCGAGGCGGGGGCGCAGGCAGGCTCCTAACAGCCGGGCCCAGGCATCCCCGGAGCCGGCGGCCTGCGCTCTAGACGGGCACGCCCCAGAGCGGGAACCACGATCCGAGGACCGGCTCGATCGGGAGGTCGTCCTTGACCACCGCCGCCAGCCGGATCTCCTCTGCGTTGTCGCGCTGGTGGTCGCCGTTGGGGATGAAGGGGTAGAAGGTCCCCTGCTTGTACCCGTAGATGAAGTAGACCTTCCGCTGGCCCTGCAGGAAGGGAAAGACCGATGCCAGCAGGCAATCGCCCAGCCCCTCGTCGATCAATCCCTGGGCAACTCCGTGCAGGGCCGCGATGAGCGCTTCGGAGTCGGAGCCATCGACGACCAACCACGCGAAGCCGAGGTCGTCTTTGATCTCGCGCACCTTGAGGGCGTCGTCCGGGGCGGTCTGATCCTGGACCTGGAGCATGTCCACGGTGTCCTTGACAAGCTGGTCGAACCGACCCGGGGGAAGCGCCTTGAAGACGATCCCCACCCGTCCCCCGGGCTGAAGCGAGGCCGAGGTCTCCAGGGTGATCAGGGCCGTGCTCATGGCGAAGACCTTGTCCTCGTTCGGTTTGGGGAGCCGGGTCCGGCCCATCAGCGAGTCGAGAAATCCCAAGGCTGATTCGCTCTAGCTGGAGAGCTGCGACTCCAATTCCCGCAGCTTGGCCAGGCGGTGGTCCAGCGAGGGATGGGTCGAGAACATCTCGGCCAGGCTCCCCTTGCCCATATGAACGGCGGGGAAGATCATCAGGGCATTGGCCGACTGCACCTGGCGCAGGTCCCGGCTCGGGATTCGGGTCATCGTGCCGCTGATCTTCTGCAGGGCCGAGGCCAGCTGGGCCGGCTCCCTCGTGATGATCGCCGACCCCCGGTCGGCAGCGTACTCCCGGTAGCGCGAGAGGGCTCGGATCAAAACGAAGCTGATCGCCCAGACCACCGCCGCCACCAGGATGATCACGATCATCCCCTGCCCCTCGTCGCGGCCCCCTCCCCGACCCCGGCCCCCGTAGCCGCCGCCGCCCATCATGCCGAAGCCGCCGAACATCCCAAACCACATTCCCGACTGCACGATGAGCGCAGCCACGGTGGCGAAGAAGCTGGCCATCGCCATCACCTTGACGTCCTTGTGGATGACGTGGCTGAGCTCGTGGGCCAGGACCGCCTCCAACTCCTTGGGTTCGAGTTGGTCGAGGATGCCGGTGGTCACCGCCACCACTGAATGCTTGGGATTGCGGCCGGTCGCGAGCGCGTTGGGCACCGGCGAATTGATCACCGCCACCTGGGGCATGGGCATCCCGGTGATTTGGCAGAGCCGGCCGACGATGTCGAAGAGCTCGGGTTGCTGGCGGGCGGTGACCAGATTGGCGTGGAGGCTGCTCAGGACCAGCTTGTCGGAGTAGAAGTACTGGGCCACGAGCAAGACGGCCACCACCACCACGATCAAGGCCACCGAGATGTGCAGCAGGAGGAGGACGCCCACGAAGGCGAGGTAGACCACCGCCAGCAGAAAGAGGGCCAGGAACATGCGGGCGGTCAGGCCGGCGTCCGCTCCCAACTTGCGATGCATACGCCACCTATATACCCGTTTCCGGGCATCTCACGCCGGGGGGAGGCGCGTCCCCCGTAAGCCTGGCTCCGCTCCAGACCGAACTGCGCTGCTCTCACCCAGGTAGGCGTGCCAGAGCGCCGCGTAGCCGCCTCCCGCCTGCAGCAGCTGCTGATGCGACCCCACCTCCACCGCGCGGCCCGCCGAAACCACCACCACCAGATCCGCGTCAACCGCGCTCTGGAGCCGGTGCGAGACGGTCACCACGGTCCGGCCGGTCAGGACCCGGGCCAGGGAGAGCTCCAGCCGGCGCGCCACCCGCGGGTTGAGCAGGGAAGTTGCTTCGTCGAGGACCAGAGTGTGCGGATCGGCCAGCAGCAGGCGGGCGAGGGCGAGCTGCTGGGCTTGGCCCGCACTGAGGCGGAGGCCCCCGGACCCGATCGGGGTGCGGAGCCCCTCGGCAAGGCCGGCCAGCCACTCCCCGGCGCCGACCCCGGCGAGTGCGTCGGCCAGGGCCTGGTCGCTGCTCTGGGGCGCGGCTAGGCGGAGGTTGTCGGCCACGGTTCCGGTGAACACGTGGTGCTCCTGGGTGAGCAGCACCACCTCGGCTCGGACCCGCTCCGAGGCCAGCTGATGGACATCCACTCCCCCCACGGTGACCCGCCCCCGGCGGGGCCCGTAGACGCCCGCCAGCAGTAGTGCCAAGGTGCTCTTGCCCGACCCGCTGGGGCCCACGACCGCCACCCGGGAGCCGGGTTGAGGGTGCAGGCTCAGGCCCCGGAGCACGTCATCACCCGCTCGGTAGGCGAAGTGAACGGAGCTGGCGTCCAGCTGTCCGCCCTGGGGCTCGAGCTCGGTGACGGGCTGACGCTCAACCTGTCCGACCCCGATCAGCCGAGCCAGCGACGCACCGCCCAGCTGGAGATGGTCGAGCCAGCTCAGGATGACGTCGACCGGCTCGATCAGCTGCTGGGTGTAGAGCGCCGCTGCGGTGAGCGCGCCGAGTCCAATCAGGCCCTCTGAGTGGAGCACTCCGCCAATCGCCACGCTGAGTACCAAGGGGACCAGGTAGGTGGCCTCGCTGATCGGGAAGTAGACGGTGCGGAGGGCCAGGGTGGCGCGCTCCGCGGCGAGCCACTCGACGACCGCCCGGTCGACCTCCTCAAGCCGCCTCCACCCGAGTCGCATCGCCTCGATCGTCCGGCCCGCCTCCACCGACTCCTGGATCAAGCCGTTGACCTTTCCCTGGGCCGCCCGCTCGCGCAGGTAGGCCGAGGGAGCCCGGTGCAGATACCACCTGGTGGCCAGGGCCAGGATCAGGGCGGCCGGGATCAGGGTGAGCGCCAGGAGCGGGGCGGTCCAGATCAGGGCCCCGATCGTCAGGAGCATCGTCACCAGCGCGATCACGATCTCCGGCAGGGCCCGCTGGACCGTCTGGCTCAGTCCGTCTACGTCTGAGGTAGCCCGGGTGAGCAGGTCCCCGGTCCCGGCCCGCTCGACGACGGCCAAGGGAAGCCGTAGCACGTTCTCCAGGAACTCCTCGCGGAGGCGGGCGAGCACCCGGGAGCCGACCCGCCCCCCCCGGCGGCCGGCCCACCAGCTGAGCCAGGTCCGGAGCAAGACGGAGGCTAGGAAGACCAGCACCACCGGTTCGATCACGCGGCCGAGGCGGTGTTGGGTCGCCGCCTGGACGACCACCCCCAGGGCCCAGGGACCGACCAGTCCGGCCAGGGACGCCCCGCCCTGGATGAGCAGCAGCAGCGCCACCGGCCGCCGCTCCGCAGCGAGGACGCGGCGCATCTCGGCCCCCACCTCGCGAGCGGTCGCGGTGGGCAGCAGCTGGGACTGGGCGGAAACGCTCATCCGGCCAGCTCCCGCTCCAGCAGGGTCCGATACCGAGGCTCCGTCTGGAGCAGCTGGCGGTGGCTGCCGCTGGCCACCACTCGCTGGTCGAGGACCAGAACCTGGTCCGCGCGTTCCATCAGCATCGGGCTGGTGGTCAGGACGACTGTGGTCAGCCCGGAGCGGAGCTGCCGCAGCCCCTCCACCACCATCAGCTCGGTGTAGGCGTCGACCGCGCTGGTGGGCTCCTCCAAGACTAGGATAGGGGCACCGCTGCGCAGCGCCCGGGCCAGCACAAGCCGCTGCCGCTGACCACCCGACAGAGAGCGGCCCCTCTCGGGTAGGAGATGGCTCAGCCCCCCCTCCAGCCCGGAGAGGATCTCGATCGCCTGGGCGGCTCGGAGCACCTGATCCAGTTCGGGCCGGGGGTTCTCCCCGGCCTCGACCAGGGGATCGAGATTGTCTTGCAGCGATCCCGCCAGCAGCGTCGCGTCGCGATCGACCACCAGGATCGTCTGCCGAACCAGCTCCAGGGGCAGAGAATCGAGCCTCCGCCCCCCCAGCGTCACCCAGGCACCGTCGCCGGGATCAGCGTAGCGGCCGAGACGGGCGGCCAGCTCGATCAGGCCCTCGGAGTCGGCGCTCGTGATGGCGACCAGGATTCCGGGTTCGACGCGGGTCCCGGTGCGGCTGTCCTCGAGCACCCCGCGGGCCAACTCCTGGGGCGTAGGCAGGACCAGGTTGGGTTCGCCGGAAGGCTCGACCAGCTCCCGCTGCCGGACCAGGACGGAGAGCACCTTGCGGGCTGCGACCCGGCCCGCGCTGAGGGACTGGGCGGCCTCGCCGAAGGTGGCCAGGGGGACCAGCAGGAAGGCCGCCAGAGCGTAGACGGTGACCAGCTCCCCCGCCCCGGCCCGGCCCGACGCCGCCATCCGCGCCCCCAACCAGGTCACTGCCACCAGGAAGCTGCCCGGAACCAGCGCCTCCAGGGCGGTGAGGACCGCGGCCATCTGGGCGGTCCGGTTCATGGCATCGCGGATCGTGGTGGCGGCGATCGCGAAGCGGTTCGCAAACATGGTTTCGCCGCCCAGACCACGCAAAACTCGGAGCCCGACCACGACATCGACCGCCTGACCTGAGGCCACCGCCACCGCCTCCCGCTGCGCCTGCTGGCGCCGTCCGAGCGGCCCTAGGCAAGCGACCAAAGACACCAGCGTCAGCGGCCCGCCGATCAGGGCCACCAGCCCGAACTCGGGCGCCATCGCGAAGAGCAGTCCGGTCACCCCCAGGTAAGTGACCACCGCCCCCGCGAATCTCCCCGTCACATCGAAGGTGCTGCCGATCCGGTCCACGTCGGTGGCGCTCAAAGAGGCCACCTCGCCAGCCGCCACCTGGCGGGGCAGCTCAGCCCCCAGCCGGGTCGCGCAGCGGATGATCAGCTGTTGAGTCCGCGACGCTGAGAGCAGGTAGTTGGTCACCGCCCGGCGGTGGCGCATCACCCCCGCCACCGCGGCGAAGGTACCCAGCAAGAGAATCCCCAAGCTCCAGGCCAATACCGTCGCCGGCTGGCGGTTCGCGGCCGACCCTACTGCCCTCCCTAGGACGAGCGGTAGCCCGGCCAAGCTGCCCATCCAAAGCACCCCGTACCAGGCGCCCGCGGCCAGGTTGGGCCACTGCTGGCGCCCCAGCCACCACAGGAAGTGGTCGGGAGAGCGCAGGTCGGGCAGACCCGGATCGACCGCGGCGACAAGGCGCACAGGAAAAACCTCTGGAAGGGGAACAAATCGAGGCGCGGCCCGATCGGGCCGCGGCGGGCAGGGGGCCAACTGCTCTCGCGACCTCGGTATTTTACGCACTTGGGAGCGGCCCTCCGGCGCCGAACCCAGGAGCTGGCATCGGCGCCATCCCCCGCCCCACCGAGACAGTCGGGCGGCGGGGGGCCCGTTTCCAGCCGGGCGCTAACATGGCGGCGACGAGTCAGTCCGGACTCCAGGTGATCGAAGGAGGTTCCCCGCCCGATGTTTCCCTTTCCGGAAATCGTGGCGGGCGTGGTTGTGGTCTATCTTGGTATGCGCACCTCAGTGGGCCGGCGCGCGATCAATCTGGCCCAGCAGAAGATCGGCCGCCTTTTGGATCGGGCCGAAAATCCCGTCGAGGCCCTGGACCTCTCCTACCAAAAGCAGATCGAGGCCCTGCAGCAAGTCCGCCGCGGTGTCGCCGAGGTGGTGACCTCGGAAAAGCGGCTGGAGATGCAGGCGGCCCAACTCCGGCAGAGCCAGGTGAAGCTCCAAGGCCAGGCCCGCCTCGCCCTCGAACAGGGCAAAGAGGACCTCGCCCGGCTGGCCCTGACCCGCTCCCACGCCGCCGACGCCCAGCTCCAGTCCCTGGATCAGCAGGTTGGGCAGCTCAAAGAGCAGGAGCAGAAGTTGCAGATCACCGCCCAGCGGCTGCAGGCACGAGTGGAGGCCTTCCGGACCCAGAAGGACACCCTGAAGGCGCAGTACTCGGCGGCCCAAGCCTCCGCTCGGATTGGCGAGACCGTGACCGGGATCTCGACCGACATGAACGACGTCAACCTCATGCTCGAGCGGGCTCAGGACAAGACCACTCAGATGCAGGCCCGCGCAGCTGCCATCGACGAGCTGGTCTCGTCGGGTACCCTGGACGCGCTCGGGAGTGGGGGCGGAGATGACATCGACCGCCAGCTCCAGGCCATCACCGGCGATGCCTCGGTGGAGGCCCAACTCACCCAACTGCGCCAGGAGATGCTGGCCAAGCCCGCAGACACACCCCACCTGGGGAGCCCCGATGGGCGAACGGATTCACCAAAAGAGGGAGGTTAGGCAATGCTTCACACGATCGCGTTCATCGTCATTGGTCTCGTCGTCGGCGCCATCTTCATCCGCAAGGCACGGGCAGTAGCGGCGGTCATCCGCGTCGTCGGCGGTCTGATCGGGGCCCTGGTCGGCGGCTTCGTCACCCTGGCCGCGTTGGGCAGCACCAGCACCGGGGGCAAGTACGGCTCCCTGGTGGTCTCGATCGTTTTGGCGGCAATTGTGGCGGCGATCGCGGCGGCGGTCAGCAACATGGCACCGGTCAGCGGTCGGGAGTGAGCGCCCCCTGATCCGGTCGCCCGCGCCTCGCTCACTTTCGGGAGCGACCGAGGCTGGGCTCAGGTCAAGGGCTGGGCGAAGTGGGCCGCCGCCAGCTCCACGTCCCTGGTCATCCGCTCCACCAGGGCGTGGTCGCTGGCGAACTTTTCCTGCGGGCGGAGAAGGCGGAGCACGCTGACTCGAACCATCTCGCCGTAGAGGTCACCCGGATCCTCGAGGCAGTGCACCTCGAACCTGCGCTCCTGGCCGCCGAAGTGGGGCCGGGTACCGAGGCTACCGACCGCCTGGAGCCTTTCCCCCGTCGCGAGCTCCAATTCCATGACATATACCCCGTCAGGGGGCAGTGCCTGCAGGGAGGGGAGCTCCAAGTTGGCGGTGGGGAATCCGAGCTGCCGCCCCATCCCGTCACCGTGGACCACCACGCCCAACACCTGGAACGGCCGGCCCAGCATGGCCCCTACCGCCCCCAGAGCGCCCTCGGCGAGCCGGCTGCGGATGGCGGAGCTGCTCACCGCCTCGCCCTCCCAAAGAAGCGCATCCACCAACCCGACGGAAAATCCGCCACGGGACGCGTACTCACGCAGGAAGTCGAGTCTCCCCTCCGCTCCCTTCCCGATCGAGAAAGTCGGGCCTACCACCATAGTCTCGATCCGGAGCCGGTCCCGGAGCCGGTCCATGAAGGTGTCCGGGCTCATCCGCCGAACCCGCTCGTCGAATGGAATCACCCAAAGTCGATCCACCCCCGACTCCACCAGGAGACGGCGCTTGAGTTCGAAGGGGCTCAGCAGTGGGAGGCTTCGGCCCGGCTCGATGACCGTCCGGGGATGGGGTTCGAAGGTAATCGCGGTCAGCTCGGCACGGGTCCGCCCGGCCTCCAGCGCTGCCGCCGCCAGAATCGCCTGATGCCCGATGTGGACGCCGTCGAAGTTCCCCAGGACCAGGCAGGTTGGTCCAGCCACCTGGTCGCCGGTCGTCTCGCCAAGCCCGAACTCGGCGACTCCGTGGGTGGTCAGCCGGCCAGAGCCGGATACCTCAGCCACTTACCGGTAGCAGAACCTTGGTCGGACGAAACCGAAGGCCGGTGACCTCGCCCAAGGCGATCAGGCGGCCGTCAGGTCCGTGTGCTCTCACCTCCGCGCTGGACGCGGAGACTGCTTGAATCCAGACCGACTGGCCCCGCTGCACCGCCAGGGCTGAGGCGGGGAGGAGGTCGATGCGGGGCAGCACTTCCACCGCGAGCTCGGGCGGGAGCAGGTAGCTCCGGGGCTCGGGAGACTCCATCAGTTGGTCCAGCCTCACCGAGTCGGAGATCTTGAACGGGCCGTATTCGGTGCGTTCCAGCCAGGCGAGCAGGCCCCCAACCCCGAGCGCGTCTCCCAGGTCGGTGGCGAGAACCCGCAGGTAAGTGCCTCGGCCGCAGATCACTTCCACCTCAACCTCGGCCACCTCCCCTGGGGAGAACGCCCGCAAGTTGATGTGGCGAATCTCGGCGGGACGAGACTTGCGCTCCACGGTCAGGCCCTGGCGGGCGAGTTCGTAGAGATGGCGGCCCTGATGCCGCACCGCGGAGTGCATCGGGGGCACCTGCTGGACAATCCCGACGAACTGGGCCAGGGCGGCCGCCACCTGGGTTTCGGTCAAATGGGCCGCTGATTCCGCCCGGCGCACCTCACCCTCTAGATCGCCCGTGTCGCTCACCTCGCCCAGGCGGAGCCGAGCATGGTAGGTCTTGGGCTGGCGGAGGATGTATTCGACCAGCCGGGTGGCCCGACCGACGCAGAGGGGCAGCACCCCGGTGGCGGCCGGGTCGAGGGTGCCGGCGTGGCCGACGTGGCGCTCATCGAGCGCCCGCCGGGCCATCTTGATGGCCGTGAACGAGGTGATGCCCGCCGGCTTGGCCAGGTTGAGGAGCCCGGTCACGGCCGGGCTGTCGGTCCTCACGCCGCTGCCCCCGCGGCCGGCACCGGGAGCGACCCTCACCGGGCCACCGATTCGATGAGCCGGCGCGCTTGGCCGAGAATGGCCGACTCGACCTCAGCGATCGGACTCGCCACCTCAGCGCCCGCTGCCCGTCGGTGGCCGCCTCCCCCAAAAGGGGCTACCAGTCGATGGGCTTCGATGGGGTGCCGGCTCCGCACGCTGACCCGGGTCAACTCAGCCCCTGCCTCCTTGAAGAGCACGGCGCAGAGCATCGTGTCCAGGCTCTGGAGGACGTCGATGATCCCCTCGCTCTCCTCCATGTCGGCGCCGCTCCGGCGCAGCATGGTCTGAGTCACCTCGCTCCAGACCAGCCGCCCGTTCAGCTCATAGGCCGCGGCAGCGGCCGCTAGCGCCTGCAGCTTCAGGGTGCTTTCCGGGCGCGACTTGTAGCTCTTGAGGGCCACCCAGGCCGGGTCCGCGCCCAGCCGGGCGAGATCGGCCCCGAGCTGGAGCACCTGGCCGGTCGTGTTGTCGTGCCGGAAGCCGCCGGTGTCGGTGTAGATGGCCGCGTAGAGGTTGGTCGCGGCCTTGGGGCTGATTTCTGCACCCCAGGCCCGGAGCGCCTCGAAGACAATCACCCCGGTGGCCGCCGCCTCAGGCTGGACCAGGGAGATGTCCCCGAACCCCTCGTTGCTGGCGTGGTGGTCGATGACGACTGTGAGCGGCGCCGCCTCGATCCGCTTCCTCAGGTTGCCGAAACGCCCGGGGCTGCCCGCGTCAAACGTGATGGCGACTGCCTCCGGGGGGGCCTCCTCCTGATTCACCGCCTCGTAGCCGGGGAGGTAGGCGAGCCCGCGCGGGAGGGGATCTGGCACCCAGGGGTAGGCCTGCTTGCCCTCCTGGAGCAGGTAGTCAGCGAAGGCTAGGACACTCCCCAGCGAGTCCGCGTCGGCGTCCTTGTGGGCGACCAGGAGGAACTGCTGGTGCTCGTCCACGGCCTGGCGGATCAGCGCCAGCTGATCAGCCATCCGCCCTTCCCCGACTGCTCCCGGGCTGGCTCGCCAACCCCTCCAGCAGCTGGCTGACCCTGACCCCATACGCGATCGAGTCGTCAAGGCGGATGTCCAGCCGCGGGATCCGGCGCATGTGCTCGAGGCGCTCGCCCAGTCGGTGGCGCAGGAAGCCGGTCATGCCCCGGAGCACCCGCAAAGCCTGCTCACGCTCCTCCTGATCGCCCAGCACGCTCACCTTGACGCGGGCGAAGGAAAGGTCGGGCGCGCAGGCGACCCCGACCACGGTGACCATGGCCAGCCGGGGATCCTTGACGTCTGCCGAGATAGCCAGGGCGAGCTCCTGGCGCAGCTGGACATCGATCCGCTCCCGGCGGTGGGTGCTTCCGGCGTCGCGGGCCGTCCTCACCGCCGGCTCCGCGCCGTGACCGGCTCGGTTAGCGGTTTCGCTGCTGCACCACGTAAAACTCCAGGATGTCCCCTTCGGCGAAGTCCTGGTAGTCGCCGAGGTCAATGCCACACTCGTATCCCTGGGCAACCTCACGGACGTCATCCTTGAAGCGCCGCAGGGAGGCGACCTGGGCTCGGTGGACTTCCTTGCCCTCCCGAACCACGACCGCCAGCGAGCCCCGGCTGACCTTGCCCTCGGTGACCTGACTGCCGGCGATCACCCCGGTGCGGGGAACCCTGATCCGGGCCTTCACCTCCGCGCGTCCCTCGAACACCTCCTCGAAGGTGGGCTCGTGGAGACCGCGGATCGCCTTGTCGATCTCCTCGGTGATCTGATAGACGACGTCGTAAGTGCGGACGTCGATTCCCAGGCTGTCCGCCCGTGCCCGCGCTCCCGGGTCGGGCCGAACGTTGAACCCGATGACGATAGCGTTGGCGGCCGCGGCCAAGTCCACGTCCGCCTCGGAGATGGGACCCACCGCGTCGGCGACCAGGCGGAGCCGGACCAAGGGGTCCGAGAACTTGAGCAGAACCGCTCGGAGCGCTTCCAAAGATCCCTGGCTCTCGGCCTTGACCACCAGATCGAGATCGCGGAGCCCATCTCCGGATTGCTTACTCAGCTCCGCCAGGCTGACCCGGTTGGCATCCGCCCGGCCCGAGCGCAGCTCCAGCCGCCGTGCCTCAGCGGCCGCGCGCGCCGCCCGCTCCGTCTCGGCCACCAGCAGCCGGTCCCCGGCGATCGCCACCTCCGGCAGTCCGGTGACCAGGGCGGGCAACCCAGGAGTCACCTGGTCAACACGCTGGCCCCGGTCGTCTAGGAGAGCGCGGATCCTCCCCGCCACCGGGCCCACCACGAAGTAGTCCTGAACCCGCAGGGTACCCTCCTGGACCAGCACGCTGGCGACCGGGCCCTGCCCCTTCTGGAGGTGGGAGTCAATCACCGCTGCTTCGCCGGGCCGATCCGGGTTGGCTCGGGGCTCGCCCAGGTCGCTGACCAAGAGGATCATCTCCAGGAGGTGGTCGATGCCGTCGCCGGTCTTGGCCGAGACCGGCACGCACACGACCTCCCCGCCGAAATCCTCGACCACCACACCGTGTTCGGCCAGCTGCTGCTTAACCCGGTCTGGGTTGGCGTCCTCCCGGTCGATCTTGTTGAGGGCCACCAGCAGAGGTACCCCCGCGTTGCGGACGTGCTTGATCGCCTCCTCGGTCTGAGGCATGACCCCGTCATCGGCGGCCACCACCAAGACCGCCAGGTCGGTGATGTTGGCTCCCCGGGCGCGCATGGCGGTGAAGGCCTCATGCCCCGGGGTGTCGATGAAGGTAATCCGACGGCCCTGACGCTCGACCACCGACGCCCCAATCCGCTGGGTGATTCCACCCGCCTCGCCCGACGCCACCGAGGTCTCGCGGATGGCGTCGAGAAGACTGGTCTTGCCATGGTCGACATGGCCCAGCACCGTGACCACCGGGGGCCGGGGCTGGAGATGCCCTGAGTCCAAGTCGGCTTGGAACTGGACCCGGTCGAGCATGCGCTCGACCGGAGCCGCCGCCTCGACCTCCGCGCCGGCGATCTCGATCTCGAGTTGCTCGGCGACCAGACGGGCGGTCCCGGCGTCGATGCTCTGGTTGATGGTGGCCAGGATCCGATGCTGCATGAGCACCTTGGCAACCTCGGCGGCGGAGACCCCTAGGGCATCGGCGAGTGACTTGACGGTGAGATTGGCGGGCAGGGCCGCCTGCTTGACCTTGGCGATGAACGTGTCCTCCTCAGACTGGGGCTGCCGGGTCGGGACCAGACCGGCCGGGCGAACCAGAGATCATACCCGCCAGCGCAGCGGCCACCGCCGCGTAGTCGATCGGCGCTTCGCCCAGACGCAGGGACCGGCCCAGGGCCCGGCGTCTCATGGCCACCTTCCAGCAGTTCATATTGGCACACAGGTAGGCGCCGCGCCCGGGACCACGCCCGGGAGCAGCTTCGACGACTACTCTGGCGCCGTCGCCGCGCAGCCGAAGCAGCTCACCCTGGGGACGCCGAGCCCGACACCCAATACAGGTGCGGACCGGTCGCGCGGCGGAGTGGCCGACGACTAGGACTCCTCGCCTTGGGGCCGGATGTCGATCCGCCATCCGCTCAGCCGGGCCGCCAGCCGGGCATTCTGCCCCTCCTTTCCGATCGCCAACGAGAGGCTTTGAGGACTCACCACCGCGGTGGCCCGGCGCCCTGCCTGATCCAGGTGCACCGATACGACCGGGGCCGGCGCCAGTGCGCGCGCCACCAGCTCTGCGGGATCGGCCGACCACTCCAGCACATCCACTTTCTCACCGCTCAGCTCGGCGACCACGGCGCGGATGCGGACTCCCTTGGGGCCGATGCAGGCGCCCTTGGCATCGATCCCCGCTCGCAGCGACTCGACTGCCACCTTGCTGCGCTCGCCCGGCTCGCGGGCGATCGCCCGAATCAGCACTGAGCCGTCGGCCAGCTCCGGGACCTCGGCCTCCATCAGCCGGCGCAGAAGCAGGGCGTTGGCGCGGGAGGCGCGAACCTGAAGAATCTCCTCTCCCCCGCCGACCCGGGATTCCATCAGAACCACCTTCAGATGTCGACCCCGGATGAGCCGTTCGCCCCGGATCTGTTCCTCCCGAGGCAGGTAGGCCTGGAGCTGGCCGGCCCGGAGCAAGATCGTCCCCTCCTCCATCCGCTCCACGATGCTGGCCACCAGCCGCCCCCGGCTCGCCTCCGCCTCACCTTCGAGCCGCTCTCGACGCGCCTCCCGGACCCGGTGGCCGACCGCGGCCTTTACCAGCCTGGCCGCCCGAGCTGCCACCGCCGGGGGCAGATCCACCGCCTGGCGCACCTGCCAGCCCACCTCCACTACCGGGTCGGCTTGTCGCGCCGAGTCCAGCGAGACCTCGGCGCCGGACTGAGGCTCGCCAGCCACCACTCGGCGAATCGCCACCACCGCCAGCCGACCCGTCTCCGGGTCGAGAGTGGCCTCGACCGCAGGCGGGTTCGGATCCAGCTGCAGCCAGGCCGCGGGGATGGCCGCCTCGATGGCCGCCACCAGCCCCCCGGTGGGAACACCGTGAATCTCCCGGAGCGTCCTGAGCACGGCGCCAAGCTCCCCGGACCGGTTCCACTCCAGGTCAGGCGATGGTCCGGCAACCGACTTCACAGGTCGACCACCACGCGCGCCGCCGCAACTGTACGGCGACTCACCCGCCATTCCCGCAGCCGCCCCCCCCTGGTCCGGCGGACCTCCAGGTCGAGCTCGTCCGGACTGAGCGCGATCAGCCGTCCTTCGACCACGGTCTGGGAGTCGCCGTCGACGAGGGTCAACCGGACCCGCCTCCCCAGAGAGGCGGCGAAGTCCTGCTCGGTCTCGAGGTCTCGCTCGGCTCCCGGCGAGGACACCTCCAGCGAGTACGGGCCGGGCAGGACATTCTCGAGGCGGTCGAGCAAGGCCGAGAGAGCCTCGCTGGCCTGCCCGCACTCGTCGATGGTCACCCCGCCCGGCCGGTCGACGGTGACCCGCAAGACGGCGCGGCCTTTGCCGGGATGCCAGGAGACATCGACCAGCTGGAGGCCGAGTTCGTCGAGCGCAGGCGGCAGCGAGTCCCGGACCAGCTCCGCCGGCGACGCTTGGACCACCTTATGTCAGCCTCAGGCGCACGGGAGCCCAAACCGGTCTAGGCCAGGGGACAGAGCGTGCACCAAACCGCCTCCGGAGCTCGATGTTAGCCGAGGGCAAGCCGCCAGGGTCAGTGCCGCGCGGCAGTCACCGCTCCCGCCGGGACCCGCGGACTGCTGCGCCTCGCCACCCGGCGGTCCAGCCCCCGCCAAGCGGTGAGCAGGGTGCTGGCATTGAAGATCGAGCTGTAGGTCCCCGACACGATCCCTACCAGCAGAGCCAAAACGAAGCTCTGGATCGAGCTTCCCCCGAAAAGGAAGAGCGTGATCAGTACGAAGACCACGGTGAGCGAGGTGTTGAGCGAGCGGGAGAGGGTCTGGGCGATCGAGAGATTCACGACCTGATCGAAGTTCATCCGCGAACCCTGGACCCGGAGGTTTTCTCGGATCCGGTCGAAGACCACGATCGTGTCGTGCACGGAGAAGCCGACCATGGTCAGCACCGCGGTGACGAAGAGCGTGTCCACCTGGCCGAGCAGGCTGAAGTGGCCCAGGATGGCCCAGATTCCCGCCAAGACGAAGACGTCGTGGAGCAGCGCCGCCATCGCGCAGAGAGCAAAGCGACGGGCGCTGATCTGGGTCCCCGAGAAGCGCAGACCGAGATAGAGGGAGATCAGGGTGGCGGAGATGATGACCAGGAAGACCGCGCTCACCACTAACCCCCCGGCGATCACGGGGCCGACGGTAGTCTCGCTGGTCGCAACCGGGTTGCCGGCCTTGTCGGTGGGCAGCCCGAAGTGGGAGTTCACCGCCTTGAGGATGTTGACGCCCTCGCTGGGAGCTATCGGGAGGGTGGTGATGACGAAGGTGTTCTTGCTCTCGGTCTCGACCTGCGCCCGCCCCGCCGGATAGGCGTCCAGGGCCACTTTCTGAAGTGCGGCCGCGGTGGTGGTGTGTTTGGGCTGGACCGTGAAGCTGTCCCCACCGGTGAAGTCGATGCCCAGGTTGAAGCCGAGGAACAAGATGGCCAGCACTCCGGGCAGGATGATCGCCAGCGAGGCCGCGAAGTAGGCGTTGCGGTGGCTCACCACGTCGAACCTCCCCCCGCTGCGGACCGACTTGGCCAGCGTCTCCACGGGAAGGACCCGGGTGTAGAGGCCAGGCCTCCGCGCGAAGCGGAACCAGCGCTGGACGTAGTGCAGCAGCGAGTGGGTGATCACGATCGAGGAGAACATGCTGGCCGCGACCCCGATGAAGAGGGTGAGGGCGAAGCCCTTGACGTCGGTGGAACCGAAGAAGTAGAGGACGGTGCATGTGATCATGGTCGAGATGTTGGAGTCGCGGATGGCCGGCCAGGCGCGCCGGAAACCGTACTCGGTGGCCAGTTCCAGGGGGCGTTCTTGGCGCAGCTCCTCCTTCATTCGTTCAAAGATCAGCACGTTGGCGTCCACCGCCATCCCCACGCTGAGGATGAAACCGGCCAGGCCGGGCAGGGTCAGCACGACCGGGATCAGCTTGAAAACGGCCAGCACGATCGCCGCGTAGAAGACCAGCGCCAGACTGGCGAGGAAGCCCGGGAAGCGGTAATAGGCCAGCATGAAGAGGACCACTAGGAGCAGGCCGAAGGCGCCTGCCGTCAGGCTCTGCTGGACCGACTGGGCGCCCAGGCTGGCTGAGACCGAGGTCAACCCCTCGACGGTGATCTGGGCCGGGAGGGCTCCGGCGTTGATGTCGTCGACCAGCTGGGTGGCGCTGTTGAAAGTGAAGTTACCAGTGATCTGGGTTTGGTTGCTGCTCGGGCTGGCCACCGCGGGTGCGGTCAGCACCTGGCCGTCCAGGAAGATCGCCAGCTGGGAGGTGGGTGGGGCCGACGTCGTCGTGCCCCCATTTCCCGACTGCGTACAGCCGGGGTTCTTGGTGCAGGCGGCGGTGGTCAGGTTGGACCAGACGTTGGCCCCTTGACTGTTGAAGGTGATGTCCACCGCGAATCCGCCAGTGGCGCTGGCGACAGCCGCCGAACTCACATCAGAGGCGGTCAGGCTGGGAACGATCTTCCAGTGGTACCGGGTCCCGGTGGTGCTGTCCACCGGGTAGTAGAGGGGGTTGCTGAACTGGCAGCTGGCCTTGGGATGCGCCGCGGGCCAGCAGCCAGCTGGGATCAACTGCTTCTGGTCGACGCAGGTCTTCGTGGTACAGGTGCCCGGGGTGCCGTTGACCGAGGGCGCGCCGGGTACCGGGACGGCGAAGTGCAGCTGCGAGGTTTGACCGAGGGCCGCCTCGGCGGTGGCGACGTCGACCCCCGGGAGCTGCACCAGGATCTGGTTGTTGCCCTGGGTCTGGAGCTGGGCACCGGACACCCCCAGACTGTTCACCCGGCGCTCCAGGATGGTGAGCGTGTCCGCCTGGGCCTGAGCCAGGGTCCGACCCCGGGGCACCCCGCTGGTGCAGCCCGAGCCGGGGGGATTGTTGTCCCCCTGGCAGATCTGGATCGTGAGCGAGCTTCCCCCCTGCAGGTCGAGGCCGCGATGGATGTAGATGGGCGTACCCAGCAAGGTGGGCTGATGCCCCTTGGGCATCGCCGCGGTGGGGCTGACGTGCCGGACCAGAACGTTGTAGATGGGGCCGTAGGCGTCGATGGCCACCGCGCCCAGAACCAGCAGCACGACCAGGGCCAACCACCACCGGCTGATCCGGATCACTGGCCAGAGCCCGCCCGTACTGAGGTCAAATGCATCTGAGGAGACCTGATTTTAGGGGAGGCGGCGGCGCGCCCTTGCTTTTGCCGATCCCAGGCTCCGGCTTACCCCTCACCCTGGAGCCCAGCTCGGACCCCGGCCACGTATGCCTCCAGCCCGCCGGCCTCGATCGCCTGCCGAGCTCCCGCCATGAGCTGGCCGAGGTGGTGCAGGTTGTGCAGGCTGAGGAGCCGATGGGCGAGGATCTCGCCGGCCAGGTAGAGATGGCGCAGGTAGGCACGGCTGAACCGCGCGCAGCCCGGACAGCCACAGCCGGCCTCGAGGGGACGGCTGTCCTGGCGAAAGCGGGCCTGGCGCAGGGAGAGCCGACCGCGCGCGGTCAGGGCGGTGCCGGTCCGGGCCAGCCTGGTCGGGAGCACGCAGTCAAAGAGGTCAACCCCCCGAGCCACCGAATCCAGCAGGTCGAGGTCGGTGCCCATACCCATCACGTATCGGGGCAGCTGTTCGGGTATCCGTTCGAGGCAGGCGTCGATGGCCAGCTGGCGCGCGGGCGGCGGCTCGCCCAGCACCAGGCCGCCCAGGGCCACCCCATCGAAGCCAAGCTGGGCAATGAACTCAGCCGAGCTCGCTCTCGGGCCGGACTCGAATCCCCCCTGGACGATCCCGAACAGGAGCGCCGGTTGGCAATCGATCTGGCGGGCCTGCTCCGCCCAAAGGTGGGTGCGCCGGGTGGCGATCCGGGCCAGATCGGGTGCGGACCCGAAGGGAACCGGCTGGTCGAGGACCATGATCACGTCGCTCCCGAGCTTGAGCTGGCCCCGGACGACTCCGGCCGCGGTCAGCCGGATCCGGTCGCCGTCGTAGGGTGAGCGAAAGGTCACCCCGCCGTCGTCCACCTCGACCATCTGCCCCAGGCTGACCAGCTGGTAGCCCCCACTGTCGGTGAGGATCGATCCCGGCCAGCCCATGAATCGATGCAGGCCCCCCAGCTCGGCGATCAGCTCCACTCCCGGGCGCAGGGAGAGGTGGTAGAAATTGGCCAGCAGCATCTCGGCGCCCGCCTCGAGAACCTCTTGGGGATCGCAGGCCTTCACCGCCGCGTGGGTGCCCACCGGCATGAAGGCGGGCGTCTGCACCTCACCATGGGCGGTGGTCAGGACCCCTCGGCGAGCCTGGCCATCCCGGGCCGAGATGCTGAAGGTGCGTCCCGCCAGACTCACTCTCCGCGCCAGCCGAACATGCAGTCTCCGAAGCTCAGGAATCGGTAGCCCAGCCGGAGCGCCTCCTGGTAGGCGGCGCGAACGCGGTCGCGGCCGTAGAAGGCGCTGACCAGGACCAGCAGGGATGACTTGGGCTGGTGAAAGTTGGTCAGCATCCCATCGACCACCTGGAAGCGGCTCCCGGGTCTCAGGTAGAGATCCGTCTCCCCGCGCCCGGCCACAACTCCCCCAGCCCCGTCCGGCCGGGACTCCAGGCAGCGCACGGTGGTGGTCCCGATGGCTATCACCCGTCCGCCCTGGGCCCGCGAGGCCCGTACCGCGGCGGCCGCCCGGTCCGGGATTCGGTATCGCTCGGAGTGCATCGGGTGCGCCTCGATTGTTCTCGTCCTGATCGGCGTGAAGGTGGCCAGCCCCACCTCGAGCTGTACCCGCGCGATCCGGATCCCCTTGCCAGCGACCTCGGCCAGGAGCTCCGGGGTGAGGTGGAGACCTGCCGTCGGAGCGGCCGCCGAGACGGCGGGGCCGGCCGAGTAGACAGTCTGGTAACGCTCCGGCTCGGCCAGTGGCTGCTTCAGATAGGGAGGCAGGGGCACCTCCCCGATCAGCTCCACGTCCAGGCCGGGCTCGGCGTCCAACCGGACCAGGCGCCCGGCCTGGTGCTGGTTCCAGTTCGCCTCAACCTCAACCCGCCAGCCGCTCCCCTCGAGGGCGACGCCGGGAGCAAGCGCCCGGGATGGGCGCACCAGGGCCTGGAAGCGGTTCCGGCCAAGCCCGCGAATCAACAGGACCTCACCCCGGCGCCCGCCCACAGATCCTCGCAGCCGGGCGGCGCGCACCCGGGTGTCGTTGAGGACCAGGCAGTCCCCCTCTCGGAGCAGCCCGGGGAGCTCTCGGACCCCGGTGTCCCGCCCCGGTCCCTTCGAACTCAAGACCAGCATCCGGCTCGAGCTCCGCTCGGCCAGTGGCTGCTGGGCGATCGCCTGCGCGGGGAGCGCGTAGTTGAACTCCTGGGTCGGAGTCCCCGCCAGATCAGTCCTCGCCGACAAACAGCTCTGCCGGTTGCGCTATCTCGGCTCCGGGTGCTCCAGAGGGCACCCCCAGACCAAGATGGCGATAGGCGCCCGCGGTGGCGACCCGGCCGCGCGGCGTCCTGGCTAGCAGGCCGAGCTGGATCAGGTACGGCTCCAGCACCTCCTCGATCGTGTGCGGCTCCTCCGCCAGAGCGGCGCCCAAGGTGCCCAGCCCCACCGGTCCGCCCCCGAACTGTTCGCAGATCAGGCGGAGCAGCCGGCGGTCCGAGGCGTCCAGGCCCTCGGTGTCGACCTCCAACAGCCGCAGCGCCTCCCCGGCCACCGCCGCGCTGACGGTGCCATCGCCCCGGACCTGGGCGTAGTCCCGGACCCGACGCAGGAGTCGGTTGGCGACCCGCGGCGTCCCCCGGGACCTGGCCGCCAGGAGCCCGACCGCCTCGTCCTCGATCGGGACCTGAAGCAACCCGGCCGACCTGGCCACGATGGTGGCCAGCTCCTCCCGGCTGTAGAACTCAAGCCGAAAGGTGGCCCCGAACCGGTCTCGAAGCGGGGCTGAGATCATCCCCACCATGGTCGTCGCCCCGATCACGGTGAAGTGCTGCAGCGGGATCCTGAGAGCCTGGGCGCCGACCCCCTTCCCAGAGACGAAATCAAAGGAGAACTCCTCCATCGCCGGGTAGAGGCTCTCCTCCACCGTGCGCTGCAGCCGGTGCACCTCGTCGATGAAGAGAACGTCGCCCTCGGCCAGGCTGGTGAGGAGGCTCGCCAGGGCGCCCTGGAACTCGATGGCGGGACCGCTCGTCACCCGCAGGTTCACCCCGGTTTCGGCGGCGACGATGTTGGCCAGAGTCGTCTTACCCAGGCCCGGCGGGCCGGAGAGCAGAAGATGTTCGATTGGTTCGCCACGAGACCGAGCCGCGTCGATCAGGATCTCCAATTGCTCTCGGACCTGCTGCTGACCGACGAAGTCATCCAGCCGCCGGGGGCGAAGCTGACGGTCAATCTCAGGCTCGTCGGTGATCGCGTCCGACGCCAGTACCCGCTCCTCGTTCACTCCCAAGAGTTCCTCTCCCCCGCCCGGCCGAGTCGCTGGAGCGCCGACCTGACCATCCCTTCCAACGTCCGCTCAGCCGCATCCGCCGAGCCGGGCAAGGACGCGGCCACCGCCTTCCTGGACTCGCTGGCCGGGAAGCCGAGCGCGATCAGGGCCGCGATCGCCCGCTCATCGAGGGTACCGCGCTCGGCTCCGGCTGGGGCCACGCTCGGAAGCGCCAGCTGGTCGACCCGCCCTTTGAGCTCGAGGACGATGCGCTGGGCAGTCTTGGCCCCGATTCCCGGGACGGAGGCGAGCAGGGCGTGATCCCCGCTCATGATCGCCGCCACCAGGGCCGTCCATTCGCTCCGGGAGAGAATCGCCAGGGCGGCCTTGGGTCCGATCCGCTCGACCGTGAGCAGGTACCGAAAGAAGGCTAACTCCTCGGTCGAGACGAACCCATAGAGCGAGATCGCGTCCTCGCGCACCACGGTGTGAATCTGGAGGGTCACCTCGGCCCGCTCTCCGAGAAGCTGGGCGGCGGTCCGGGGATGGACGTACACCTGATAGCCGACCCCACCGACATCGATCACGGCCCAGTCGTCCTCGACTCTCAGCACCCGACCGCGCAGTGCGGCTATCAACCGCTCGCTCGGGCCATCGCCAGGCGCAGGCTGGCTGCGTGCTGGTGGCAGATGCCGACGGCACAGGCGTCGCTGATGTCGTCGGGACGGCGCGGCACCTCGGCCCCGAGCAGCATCCGCACCAGGGTGGCGACCTGCTGCTTGGGAGCGGATCCGTTGCCGGTCACCGCCTGCTTGACCTCGCCTGGGGTGTACTCGTGGACGGCTATCCCCGCCCGGGCCGCGGCGCAGACCAAAACCCCCCGCGCCTGGCTGACCGCCATCGCCGTCGAGACGTTGCGGCTGAAGTAGAGCCGCTCCAGCGAGACGGCCTGTGGTGGGGAGCTGGCCACCAGCTCCCCGAAACTCTCCCACAGGGCCAGAAGGCGGCGGCCCTGATCGTGGTCCGCGGGGGTCGTCCAGACCCCGGCCCCCTGGAGGACGAGCCGGCTGCCGTTGCCGTCAATCAGCGCCCATCCGGTCAGCGCCAGCCCCGGGTCCAGCCCCAGAACTAACATCCCATCCCGTCCCGGGCTCGGGCCACGCCCGCGCTCGCCTAAACCTCGGCCAGAACGTCGTCGGGAAGGACCGCGTTGCAGTGGACCTCCCGCACGTCGTCGAACTCCTCGAGGGCCTCGAGGAGCCGTACCACCGCGGGGGCGTTCTTGGCGTCGACCTCGATGGTGTTGCTGGGGAGCATGGTCACCTCGGAACTCTCGACCTCGATCTCGGCTCCTTCGAGGGCGCGCCGCAGCTCCTCCAGACGCTCGGGGGCGACGTAGACCTCGACCCCGCCGTCCTCGAGCTGGACATCGTCGGCACCCAGCTCGATCGCCTTCAGAGCCAGCTCCTCAGGGTCGTGGGCGCCCGGGTTGACCCGGATCAGGCCGGTCCGATTGAACATCCACCCCACCGAGTTGGACTCCCCCAGGCTGCCTCCCGAGCGGACCAGCAGATTGCGGATCCCGGCGACGGTGCGGTTGCGGTTGTCGCTGAGCACGTCGACCAGAATCGCCACCCCACTCGGGCCGTAGCCCTCGTACCGGATCTCCTCGATCGCCGCCCCCTGAAGCTCACCGGTACCCCGCTTGATGGCCCGATCGATGTTGTCGGCGGGCATGTTGACCTCGCGCGCCTTCTGGATGGCCAGGCGGAGCCGGAAGTTGCTGGTCGGATCGCTACCCGATTCACGCGCGGCGACGGTGATCTCATTCCCCACTTTGGTGAAGGTCTGCCCCTTGCGCGCGTCCACGATCGCCTTCTTGTGCTTGATCCCGGCCCACTTGGAATGCCCCGACACCGGTTACCTCCGTCGTCTGCGGCTACCACCCGCCACGAGCCCAAAGCGAACATCCATTCTCTAGGCATCAGTGTACCTGGGCGACTTTCGCCTAGCCTAGCAGTCCGCTCCGAACGTGCCCCTCGGCCGGATCCTCTACCAACCGGACCGGTTGCGGTCCGGTCCAGGAGCCGACGCGATCAGCTCTGGACCAGCCGGGCCACTCGTCGGGCCCCGACTTTTAGAATCGCGCCCTCGGTCACCTGGACCGGCTCCCGCCACTCCCCGACCAGAGCGCCGGCCAGCTCCACCGCGCCCCCCTGGACCAGCCGGGCCGCCTCACTCCTGGAGCCGGCGAACCCGACCGCCACCAACAGGTCGCGGATCTCCCAGCTCCCCAAGCGCGCGATCCTGGCGTCCGCGATCTGACTCGGCAGCTGGTGGTCGTGGTGAACCCGGAAGAACTCGTCGCGGGCACTGCTCGCCTGGGCCGGGTCGTGGAGCAGCCCGACCAGCTCTTCCGCCAAGTCCGCCTTGGCGTCGCGGGGATTGAGCGATCCCTCCGCCAGCCTGCTCCCGATCCCGGAGATCGCCGCCTCCGGGGTATCGGTGAGCAGGCCCAGATAGCGGGTGATCAACTCGTCCGGGATTGACATCAGCAATCCGAACTGGGCTCCGGGAGGATCGGCCACCGCCACCGCGTTGCCGAGCGACTTGCTCATCTTTCGCTTGCCGTCCGTTCCCTCCAGCAGAGGTACGGTGACGATGTCCTGTGGGGGCTGTCCGTAGGCGACCTGGACGTCGCGGCCCCGGAGCAGATTGAAGAGCTGGTCGGTGCCGCCCAGCTCGACGTCGGCGCTGATCGCCACCGAGTCGTACCCCTGGAGCAGCGGATAGAAGAGTTCGTGGACCCCGATGGGCTGCTCCGAGCTCATCCGCTGCTCGAAGTCACTCCGCTGAAGCAATTGCGCCACGGTGGCGGTGTTCGCCAGCCGCAGCACCCCCACCAGATCGAAGGGGTCGTACCACTCGCTCTGACGGCGGACCTCGGCCCGGGCCGGGTCAACCACGCAGAAGAGCTGGTCGAGATAGGTTTTAGCGTTCTCATCGACCTCCTCGGCGCTGAGCTGGGGTCGGGTCACCGACCTTCCCGTGGGATCGCCAATTCGGGCGGTGTAGTCACCGATCACCAGCACCGGCAGGTGACCGGCCCGCTGCCAGTTGCGCAGAAGCCGCATTGGCACCAGGTGGCCGAGATGGATGTCCGGCGAGCTGGGATCGACCCCAAACTTGATTCGCAACTGTTCGCCCCGGTCCAGCCGCTCGGAGAGGTGGGCCCGACTCTCGCAGTTGACCACCCCGCGCAGCAGCTCCTCGGCGTTGGTCACAGCCCCAGAGCCTAGCGGGCCAGAGCGTAGGCACGGAGTCCAGGGGACTCCACCGCGGAACCGCCGATCCGGTGGGCCTAGCTGTGGTCTTGGCTCGCCAGGACCGGGAGCGGCTCCTGGAACAGTCCCGTGCCCACCCCAACGAGGCGCTCACTGAGACCAGCACTGCGGCCCAGTTCCGGACGGTTCCTGCCCCCTCGGCTCAACCGAGCCATCGCCCGGGTCGCCGGGAGCCCGGTGCCGCAATCGCAGTCGCGGTCTACCTGGGCGCCCCTATCGGACCTTGCGAAACGGGCCGGAGCGGGCTCGCTCCGGCCCCCGGCCGCGGCCACTTCAGCGCGCACCGCTCCGCAACCAGAGCTGGTTGACACCCCGCTCGTGGGCGGTGGTAGGGTGGTGGGGTAGGACCGGGTCCGACGGAGGTATCAACGATGCGAACCGTCTGGAGCTTCCTGAGGCACACTCGGGCGGAGTGATCGGCCCTCCGGGGCCGGATCCGGGCGGCTGGCTGACTGACAGTGCCCGCCGACCAGGTCAATGCCCCGGGGAGGGGCATCACACCACCTGAAATTTGTCCCGACTTATCCGTCGGGACTGGTGCCAAGGCACCGGCTAAACCATGGAGCGAGCCCTACGGGGCTCGCTCTTCACTTTCTCCCCCTCGGATCGTCCGGGCTCGGGCCTGCGGCCACAAACCGAAGTGGGGATGGGTCTCGCACTCCGACCCGGGCGGTGGTCAGAATCGCCGGAGCTGCACCCGTCGCCGCCTCAAACCAGATCTCGGCTGCCACTCCCTGGCAAAGGTCGAGACCGTTGCTAGCGAGGTCTATGGCCAGCGCCCGGCAGAGCCGGGCCGGGCCCTGGAGGGTGGCCTGGGGGACGGACCGGCCCCCCACCGCGGCGCGGACCAGGACCGCCTGGGGATCTCCCTCCGATCCGGTAACCACATTGAAGCAGTGGTGCATTCCGTAGACGAAGTAGACGTAAGCGACCCCGGCCTTCCCGAACATGACTGAGTTGCGTCGGGTCTGGCCTCGGAAGGCATGCGAGGCTGGATCCGTCCTCCCCAAGTAGGCCTCGGTCTCGCAGACCCGGACCCGGAGCTCTTCCCCATTCAACCGGCGCACGAGCCCGGTTCCCAGCAGCTCCCGAGCGACCAGCGGACTAGGCCGAGCGAAGAATCCCCGCCCCAGTCGCCGGGAGCCAGTCGGCGGCTCGGGAGTCGAGGGACGGGTCACCTGGAGAGGCCTCAGCGGAGTGCGGCGACCACCGCTCCCTGACCCTGCCGCCAGACCACCTGGCACTCGGTGAAGCCGGCCTGGGTCAGCTGCTCCAGGTGCCACTCGGCGGGCGGAGTGAACTCGGCGGGATGGAGAGTGCCGCCGAAGCGCCGACTGCGCACCTCCAGGAGCGGGGTGAGTCGAGAGGTTTGGGCGACCCGCTCCCACCATTCCTCCCAGGCCTCTCCGGTGCGGTCTGGAGTCGGACTGAGGTCCCTCGCCGCCTGGTCCAGCCCGGGGGTGGTCCGCAGGGGGAAGTGGTCAGCGTTGGCGAATAGGCCGCCCGGACGGAGCAGGCCGACGATGTCACGGTAGACCCGGGCCAGCCGACCTTGATCCAGCCAGTGCAGGGCCGTCGCCGTCACCACCGCGTCGAAGCCTTGGTGGGGGAATCTGGCCGCCCAGTCCACAGTTCGCAGATCCACCTCCTGTAGCCTTACGCGCTGGTCCTGATCGAACGCCCCCTCCGCGATCCGCAGCAGCACGGGGTCGATGTCGGCGCCCACCACCGTCGCGTCGGGGAAGTTACAGAGGATCCGCCGCGTGATCGACCCGCAGCCGCAGGCGAGGTCCAGCACGCGCGGCGGGGAGTCGCCGGCCACCGACCCCACCAGTCCCACCAGCACGGCCAACCGCTCTTCCCGGTCAGGCAGCGAGCGCTCCTGCTGGCGGTCCCAGCTCTGCTGCCACTCGATCCAGTAAGCGCGCTCCCGGTCGCGGTCACCGGCGGTCTCCGGGGTCACTGGCGGACCACCGCTCCCACCCCCCCCAGCGCCTCCAGGACGCGGGTCCGCAACTGTTCACCCTGGCGGTGGGTCAGGGTTCGCTCCCGGTCCCGGAAGACCAGCCGAAAGGTCCAGCCCTTGGTGCCTTCAGGTAGCTGGCTGCCTCGGTACTGGTCGATCAGCCGGATCTCCTCCAACTCGGCCAAGTCGGTCGACCTGACCGCCGCCAGGGCGGGCCCCAGCTCTGCCCGCTCGGGCACCGTGACCGCCAGGTCGATCAG
>Ga0307372_10002826_pt1 | contig 28349 bp, 26 predicted proteins | sample OX1MG_FD_202533 | JGI IMG/M metagenome (GOLD analysis project Ga0307372, IMG submission 202533) | Soil microbial communities from Risofladan, Vaasa, Finland - OX-1 | ecosystem: Environmental > Terrestrial > Soil > Coastal area > Acid sulfate soil | place: Finland: Risofladan, Vaasa | collected... | reverse complement strand
CAGGGGTGCCGGTGAGATAGTCGGAGGTCCGCGTGAGCGACCATCCACGGGCGGACAGCGAGTCGACCCAGAGGATCTGGTCGCCCTCCATTACGCCTGCGGCCTCGGCGGGGGTGTTCGGGAAGACCTTGCTCACGGTAACCAGGCCGTTCTGGCTCTCGATCTGCATTCCAATGCCGCCGTACTGCCCGCCGGTGTTCCTGTTGAATGTCTGCAGCTCCGCGGGCGAGAATAGCTGGCTGTAGGGATCGTTCAGCTCGGTCACCAGTCCGCGCGCGGCTTTCTCGTACACATCCCCGGTGGGAAGCGTGTCGACGTACCGGTCGCTGACCAGTGACAGAACCTGATCGAGCAGCACCGCACCGGAACCCGGGCCGCGGGACTGCAAGATGAATCCACCGGCCAGCGCGGGAACAAGCAACGCGGCCGCGATGGCGAACTTTCGGGATCGACGCATGGACGGCTTTTCCAGAGAGAGAAGGCTGCCGAAAACTACACCGTCGTCCCCCCTTCCGGCACAGGTGCACTCTCCCCTCGTTCTGCGGCCTCAGGTAAGCCCTGGAACCACAACGCCTCCCAACTCACCTGGCGGCCCGAGCGGAACCGTTTGCGCGATATGCGCAGGCCATCCGGCGAGATCACCACCGTGAATGACTCGTCGTCGATCACGATTTCCCGGCGGATGGGATGGGTCAGTTTGGTAGCCATAGCGTGTTGTACTCCGATCTGGCCTAAGCGTTCACTGGCTTGGTTCCGAGGCGAGCCCGGCCGAAGCCGGAACGGACGTGCGGCTTCCCAGCACGTAGTCCACGTACCACCGCCTGCGCTCCTGGCGGATCGTGGCGCTGCGCAAGATGCCGGCGTCCACGAGAAGGTTGTGCGCCGGCTGCAGCACGCGCTGGAGGTGCGACGGGTAGCGTTGGTTCAGCGGGAGTGTCTCCTTGAGCCGCTCGAACGAAATGCGCCAGGCCAGGCGGCCCTCGACTCGCGCCAACTCTAGCAGCCGATATAGCCGGCGGGCGACCGGAGATGCCAGCGCGACGTAGCGTGCCACCGACAGCGTGACCACGCGCCGGGCCGTCAAATTGGCGCGCACTGGTGCCGCCAAGACCGCACGGGCCGAGCCGGGCTCCCGTGCCATGGTGGTGTCGAACAACGCCAATTGGTCCCGATCGGCGGCGCGGCGCCGCTCAATCACCACGGCCGTGAGTAGCGTGAACTGGCCGCTCAGGGTACCGCCTCCGGCGAGCTGATAGGCCCCTGCGGACTCGAGCACGGTCCGTTCAAGACGGAACAGGGCCGACCGCAACTGCTCATAGGTACGCCCGTCCACCCGGCGTCCCATTGAGCGCAGGAACGCGTGCAGGGTGAATGACACCACACCGTCCGGCGGGTTACCTGCATCCTCATACCGACGCATGAGCTCCACATACACGTCCTGATCGAAAGTGCCCGGGAGCCGGTCTCCGGGCGACGGGAGCACGCGCCAGCGTGCGCCGTTCTCAGCGGTAAACGTTACCGGTGCTTCGTCGGGCGAGTCGCTCAGCCGGAACAGCGGGAGTGCTTCCAAAGAGCGATCGAGCGCCACGTTGCGCTGCATAGCGTGGTGGCGCGAGCCCGTGTTCATGGCTTCGGTGCGAGGCCGCGGCCCGCCGAGCGGGCCGACCACGAGCGCCTATCCAAGCCGAACCACCTGCCCCGTGACGGCGCGCGCGCCGTCGGAGCACAGATACCACACGGCGTTCGCCACGTCCTCCCGCTCCACGTAGTGCCCGGTGTCACCCATCACGGCCAGATTGGCCGCTGTGCGAATCGAGACCGGAGCCACGGCGTTGGCTCGCACACCCTCGGCCAGCTCTTCGGTTGCGACCGATCGCATCAGGCTCAGGACGGCTCCTTTCGCGGCCGCGTAAGCCCAGACGCCCGAGGCCGCGCCGCCGGGGAGCGAGACCGCCGACGCGAAATACACGATCGCGCCCCGGGCACGGCGGAGATGCGGCAGAAAGGCGCGTGTCGAGTGGAACGCTGTGAGCACATTGATGCGGCTCATCTGAAGCCAACTGTCGAGACTGCTCTCGCTCACCGGTCCCGAGAGGGAGAATCCGCCGGCGAGATTCACCAAAGCGTCGAGTGTGTCGCCGTGGACCTGTGTCACGCGGTCGGCCAACGCCTGCACCGCGCCAGGGTCGGCGAGGTCGCAGGCGTAGGGGGTGGCCTCGAATCCGGCGGTCTCGAGGGCCTTGGCGCGCGCGGTGACTTCGGCAAGATCCCGACTCACAAGCACCAGCCGGTTCTTCCGTTGGGCGAACGCACGCGCCACCGATTCCCCGACCTGTCCCGCGCGACCGACGCCCGTAATCAGGGCCAGGCGGCCCCCCACGCTATCGGAACTCCTCGCGCCCCAGCGCCGCGCGGACCGCTTCGCGCATCGCAACCAGTGCGTCGGGGTCGGCCGCGGGGGAATCGCTGCGTATGTGCAGCTCGATGCCGTTGCCCACCACCACGCGGTGCCAGGGGATGGAAGTCTCGGCGTCATGCGTCTGCACGGCGGTGTCGGCTCCTGCCGACAGCGCCGGAGCAAGCGACCCGGCCACGCGCCGCTCGAGCGCATCACCGGTGACCTCGCGCATCTCCTGCTTGATCACTTCGAGGGTCGCTCCCTCCCGCTGCCGGATCTTGATGGCCAGCAGTTGGAGCAAGTGGCGGTAGCCGTAGATCGCCGCGGTGCCCGCCCCCTGCGGATGGTCGAGCAGTCCGCTCGCCACATAGAACCGAATCGCGCGCGGGCTCGGGGCGGCGCGGGCCGATGCGTTCGTGGGCCGCACGCCGGCGGCATCCACGAGCGCCGTGGCGTGCGCCGCCAAGCCCCGGGCATTCCACGGAGCGTGCCGGCCGTGCGCTCGCAACAAGCTCACCGGAGTCTCAGTCATGGCGCGCGACGCTTATGCAGCCTGGGGTTGGCATGGCACAACAATAACCACCCTCGCTCTCAGGCGTGAGATCGGTGCCACGCTGGGCGGAGAGACCTCGAAAAAAGCAAAGCAGGGACGCGCTGGCGTCCCTGTTCGACGGACATCAGCCGGTCGAGGCGTGCCGTATCAGCGCCGTCGCTCCTTCCCGCCACCCTTCTTCTTAGCCGGCTTCTGCGCCCTTTTCTTCGCGGCCTTCGTGGCCGGCTTCTTGGTTAGCTTCTTCGCCGCCTTGCTCTTGGCTGCCGTCTTTGCCGGCTTCTTCACAGGCTTGTTCTTGGCAGCCTTCTTCGCCGCCTTCCTTACGGGCACCTTGGCGGCTTTCTTGGCTGGTGCCTTGGCGGGCTTTGGCACCGGAGCGACCTTGCCTTGGCTGGGCGCATTCTTCGCCGTTCCGGGTGCCGGCGGAGCGGGCACGATCGGCGTACGCTTGCTCACCGGGGCGGCAACGGCCTCTCCGCCGAACAGGTCCTCGTCCTCGCTGGATTCGGCGAACACCTCCGCTTCCTCCTCTTCCTCTTCGACGTCTTCGGTGCTGTCCCAGAGATCGTCGCTGTCGTCCTTATGGGTCATCCAGCCGCCGTCCTCCTCCTCGTCGTCGTCGTACGATGCCCCACCCCCGTAGCCCAGATCTTCCGCATCGTCTTCGCGATCGGAGAACTGGAACTGGTCGTGCAGCTCGTCACCCCGCGGCATTGCCCGCCTCCTCAGTGTTAGTATCGAGATGTCCTGCGCGTGCTCAGGGAACGTCTCTTGGTCTTCATCGGCGAACAGCGCATCGAGGGTCGTCGCTGCTCGCCCCATGTCGCGCCCAGTCTCCCAGCACGACAACTCCCTAGTACAATCTCGCGTTCATTCCGTCAAGCGCTCTGAGACGCCCGGGCGTGCAACCCGCAACATGGGATAGATGCCAGCCTCGTTCACCGAGGATGGCGGGCCCGGTGTTGCAGGACGCATGGGAGCCGGCAGGCCGACCTGCGTTGGCATCTCGCTGACGCGCGCACGCCGCTCGCTGCCACCGCACGACCTGCTAGTCCTCCACGAACTCGACGTGGACCCGGTTCGGAATCACGCCCGCTTCCATGCCCCGTTCAAGCAGCAATCGAACCGCCTCGCGGCCCTGATCCCCGTAGTCCAGCGTCCAGTCGTTCACATACATACCGACAAAGGCGTCGGCCTTGGAACGGTCAAGCCCTCGCGCAAACTTCATTGCGTGGTCCAGCGCCTCAGCGCGGTGCTCTAATGCATATGCTATACTGGCGCGAAGATGGCGTGAAATCTTTGCAATTGTTGCCTCGCCCAAGTCCTTCCGAACGACGTTTCCACCGAGTGGAAGCGGTAGGCCTGTCTCCTGGAACCACCATTCTCCGAGGTCCTGGATCAGGTGAAGCCCGCGGTCACCGAACGTGAGCTGTCCCTCATGGATGAGAAGTCCCACGTCGGCCTTCCCGTCGACCACTGCGTCCTCGATCTCGTCAAACGGAGTGGGTACGGGCTCGAACTCTGGTTCGAAGAGTCGTAGCGCGAGGTAGGCGGTGGTCTTGAAGCCTGGGATCGCGATTCGCTTCCCGCGGAGGGCGTCACGCGTCATGGGTTCGCGCGCGACGAGGCGGGGCCCGTACCGGTCGCCAATCGACGCTCCATGAGGGAGCAGGGCGTAGCGGTCGGCCAGGTAAGCGTAGGCGTGAATGGAAACCGCTGTGACTTCGAGTTCGGCGCGCAGTGCGCGCTGGTTGAGCGACTCGATGTCCTGCAGCTCGTGAACGTACGTGAACCCCTCGGTATCGATCTTATGCTCGGCGAGCGCGTAGAACATGAACGCATCGTCTGAGTCTGGGCTGTGCGCGACGTGAATGGTACGGGTCATTGGGAAATGATTTTCGCGGTCACTCAGCGTTTACGCGCCTGATCAAGCGCGGCCTTGATGTCATCGGCGTGGTTCTGGTATTCAGACAGCTTCTTCGCCTGTTCGGCCGGTGCGGCTTGGACGAGCCGATCCAAATACCGGCGCTGCGCGGAATCGTCGTGCTCCGAATGGGCGGCCTCGGCGGCCAAAACGAGCCCGAGCAAATGATTCGGGTGGAGTTTGAGGATGGTGTCGGCTTCGGCGGCCGCGAGGGCCGGGTTGCCGGATACCTCGCCCAATCGACCGAGGTTGTAACGCTGATCGAGAGTGAGCGAATCGAGCATCTGATAGGCCCCGAGGCCCATCGGCGCAAACATCTGAACGGTATCCATGTGACCGCGCGAATACGCGCCCATGATGAGATCGTTCAGGCGCTGGGCGCGTTCGTCCGGCGACATCTGGCTGATGTCGGGAGCGGCACCCATGGCGGGGGCGTCTGTGCTGGCGTCGGCAACGGCCCCGGCGTCAGGCGTCTGTCCCGAGCGCGCGAACCGTTGTCCGGCCACCATCGCGATTGTGGCTAAGAGCGCGATCGCGATCACGGACCAGAGAATGGCATCGGAGGACCCCGACGTTTTCGGTGGAGCGACGTCCGACGTCGTGACGCCGGGCAAGGCGACCGGGGTGCCGCACCGATGGCAAAACTTGGCGCCGGGTGCGAGTTCGGCGCTGCAGGCACCGCAGGCCACTGCGCCGAGTGGGGAACCGCAGGACGAACAGAACCGGCCAGAGGCCGGCGCGCCGCAGTTCGGACAGGGATTGGAGGCTGTAGGCTCGCTCATGTGCGTTAACTTAGCGAATGGCGAAGCCGCGGGGAGTGGTGCGGTGGCGGGGTAGCCCTTTGACAATCTGGGGTGGGTAGGGGAGTTTGAATCGCGCGGCGCGCCTCAGTACCGCGCCCAGGGAACCACCGGAGATCCAGACTTGACGCTCACGCCCGCTTCCCGATCGCTGACCCCCAATCTGGCCGGTGCCTCCGCCAAGGAAGTGCTAGCCCTGGCCGAAAAACTGAACGTCCGGTTCATGCGGCTGCAATTCACCGACATTCTGGGGGTGAACAAGAACGTCGAGATTCCGGCGTCCCAGTTCGCGAAGGCCCTCGCGGGTGACATCATGTTCGACGGGTCCTCGATCGAAGGATTCGTGCGGATCGAGGAATCGGACATGCTCCTGGCTCCGGACCTGGCGACCTTTGTGGTATTCCCGTGGAGTGAGCCGGAGAGCCGCGTCTGTCGCGTCATCTGCGACATCAACCAGCCGGACGGGACGCCGTTTCCCGGTGATCCGCGCGGGGTGCTGAAGCGCCAGTTGGCGCGGGCGGCGGGGATGGGCTATTCGATGAATGCTGGAATGGAGGCCGAATTCTTCATGTTCCGGCGCGGCCCGGATGGCGAGGCGACGACGCGCACCCACGATGTGGGTGGCTATTTCGACCTCGCTCCGGTGGATCTCGGAGAAGATGCGCGCCGGGCGATCGTGGACACGCTGGAGCGGATGGGTTTCGAGGTCGAGGCGGCGCATCACGAAGTAGCCCACGGACAGCACGAAATCGACTTCCGGTATGCGGACGCGCTGGCAACCGCCGACAGCATCGCAACGTTCCGGTTCGTCGTGAAATACGTGGCCCAGCGGTTCGGGCTATTCGCATCATTCATGCCCAAGCCGATCTTCGGCCAGAACGGCAGCGGGATGCACACACACCAGTCGCTGTTCCGGGGCAAGGAGAACGCGTTCTGGGACGCCACGGCCCAGTGGGAGCTATCGCCGGTAGCGCTGCATTACATCGGCGGGTTGCTCAAGCATGCTCGGGGGTACTGCGCGATCACGAATCCACTAGTAAATTCATATAAGCGGCTGGTGCCGGGCTATGAGGCGCCAGTCAATGTCGCGTGGTCGATGCGCAATCGGTCACCGATGCTGCGCATTCCAGAACGACGCGGCCCAGGCACCCGCGTGGAGCACCGCGTGCCCGACCCGGCGGCCAACCCATACCTGGCGCTCGCGGCGATGCTCGCCGCGGGTCTCGACGGCATCGAATCCCTGGCGGATTGGCGCGAACCGGTGAACGAGAATATTTGGGAGATGTCGCACCGTGAGAAACGACGGCTGCGCATCGACGACCTGCCGCACGATCTAAACGAGGCGTGCGACGAACTGGAAAAGGACGCCGTGATCACGAGTGCGCTGGGCGAGCACGTCACACAGCACTTCCTAGCCGCCAAACGGCAGGAATGGCGCGACTACATCTCCCAGGTGAGTCGGTGGGAGATCGACGCCTATCTGGCGAAGTACTAAACGCCCCCGCGGCCGCCCATCGGCACATCCATTTTCTGATAGCCGTCTGGTACTGTGAAGATCGACGGGTCGAGCGTCTTCCGCTCGATCTTCGTGGCTTCCATCAGAGTGCGGCCGTTCTGCTGCACCTTGAGCGGGAACTCATTGGCCACGCGGCCTTCCCATCCCCCACCCGGTGGGCCGCCGCGACCGCGTCCGCCGCCGTCAATCTGCACGAACGTCCCCAACCCCTTGGCGAGGCACACGTCGGTGCTCGTGCCGGCATCGTCGGTGATCGTCGCGTGCTCGCACTCGTGTCCGGCCACCGTCTCCTTGCGCCCGGTCCACGTGAGGTCGGACTTGCCGCGTGAGGCGGAGTCGGCGATCGCCTGCGGATCCACCGCGCGCTCCATGTACATCTGCTGCATCGGAATCACGATCCGGGCGGTCTTCGTGGCGCCGTTGAACAGCGTGAACATGTCCATCCCCTGCACCGACATGTCCATGCGGACGTTCTCGCCCTTCACCGAGTACTGCATGGTGGCGGGGCCCTGCCGCCCCGCGTCCATCTGGAACGTGACCACGCCTTCGAATGCACCCTGGGCCGCGGCCCGGGCGGGTGCGGCCACGACCACGGCGATCACGGCCGCCGCCATCAACGAGACACGCGCGTTCATGAGGATCAATCTCCCGGTTGGGGTGTCTTGGCAGCGCCGATCACCGGCGCGCCGTGGCGATCTTCACATAATCATACAAACAACCGATCGATGGACGGTGCCTGCGCCGTGAAAAACTGCGGGCCCTGGTCGGTGATGTGGAGGCAGTCCTCGAGCCGGATGCCGAACTCGCCGTAGATAGCGATGGTTGGTTCGTCGCTGAAACACATGCCGGGCTGGATCGGGGTCTTGTTGCCCTTCACGAAATATGTCCACTCGTGGCCGTCCAGGCCGATGCCGTGCCCCGTGCGGTGCGGCAGCCCGGGCACCTTGTAACCCGGGCCGAACCCGGCGTCGGTGATCACCCTACGCGCGGCAGCATCCACGTCCTCGCACGGCACACCAACCTGCGCCGCCGCGAATGCTGCGTCCTGCGCCTTGCGCTCCAGTTCCCAGATGTCGCGCTGGCGTTGGGTTGGTTTGCCGAATACGCCGCTGCGGGTGATGTCGGAGGTGTAGCCCTCCACCTTCACGCCGTCATCGATCATCACCACGTCGCCTTCGTTGAGATGCTGCGGTGTAGCACTTCCGTGCGGGAATGCGGTGTACTTACCGAACTGTACGCTCACGTCGCCGTCTGCGCCGAGCTGGTGGAACGCCGCCACGATGTTGCGGGCCAGCTCATCCTGCGACATGCCCTCGCGCAGTGTCTGCCACCCCGCCTTGTAGGCGGCGATCGTGATGTCGTTGGCGTGCTGCATGAGCGCGATCTCGGCGGGCGACTTGATCATGCGGCAGCCGGCCGTGACTGGCGTGGCACTCGTGGACTGCAGCTGCGGTGCTTCCTGATGAATGCCGTCGGCGATGAAGAATCGCACACGCTCTTCGAACCCGACGCGGCCGGTCGCGATGCCGCGATCGCGGATGATGTCGGCCACGAGCTTGAACGGGCTCTCGTCTTCTTGCCACGTGCGGATGTCGGTGCCGAACTGGATGAGTTCGCGGGCGCGGGCCTCCTCGAAGCCGGGCGTCACCCAGGCGATCTCGCCCTTTCGCGGAATTACAATCCCGAACGTGCGCTCGCTCAGCCCCCAGTGGACGCCGGTGTAATAGTAGAGGCTGGTGCCGCCTTCCATGAACACAGCGTCGATGCGATGCTCGGCCATCAACTGGCGGGCCTTCTCGATGCGCGCTTCGCGCTCGGCCCTGGTGATTGGCACCGGAGCCGGTGTGGGCGCGGCGAGCGACCGGATGGAAGCCGGAACCGGCGACATCTCGTCGCTCTTGCCGCCGCCCTGCTGCGTTGCGCCGACCGTTGCAGCGGTCGGTTTGCAGCCGATGGCGAGCGCGCCGAGTGCGCCGGCCGACGAAGCGATGAAATGACGGCGTTTCATTCCGAACTCCTGAGGGGATGAGGGCCCCCAAGAATGTGCGGGCGCCCGTGTGGGGCGCAAGGAATTGCCGGCCACCAACCCTCGCGGGTCGGCGGCCGGCATCTGCCTCCTGTCAGGAAGCGTCAGGCCGGGAAGAGCATCTCCCGGTACTTAGGCAGCGGCCAGTGCTGGTCGCCCACGGCCAGTTCGAGCGTGTCACACGCGTCGCGCAGCGCGTGCATCGCGTCGGCGCACGTGGAGGTAAGGAATGCGGCTTGCTCCTCCAGCTTCTCGTGCATCGCCTCGGCCTTGTCGACCGCCTTGCCGAGCACGGTCCGCTGCTTCTGCACCGCGGCCAGCAGTCCGGCCACCGCGTTGCCAGCGGCGACCTGCGGGGCGGCAGAGATTCCGCCGGTCTTGGCTTCGGCCGCGGCGCGGGCGAGCGTCCCCGCGTACGAGAATGCCGCGGGGAGCACCAGCGTGTCCACCATCTCACGCAGCGTATGCGCTTCGATGAGCATGTCCTTGACGTAGCGCTCGAGGCGCACATGGAAGCGTGAATCGAGTTCCTGCTTGCTGAAGATGCCAAGTCCGGTGAGCAGGTCGCGCGACTTGCGCGTCATGAGCTGCGCCAGGGCTTCCGGCGAACGGCGCAGGTTGGGCAGACCGCGGCGTTCGGCCTCGGCCACCCATTCTTCCGAGTAGTTGTTGCCTTCGAAGCGGACGTTCTTGGTGGCACGGAACACTGGGCGCACCACCTTGAGAACGGCGTCGTCCACCTTCTTGGTGGTCTTGAGTTCGGCGCGGAGCGCGGCCGAGAGTTCGCCCAGCGATTCGGCGACCGCGGCATTAAGCAGGCAGACCGGGAAAGCGATGGACGCGGCTGACCCCACGGCGCGGAATTCGAACTTGTTGCCCGTGAAGGCGAAGGGCGATGTGCGGTTGCGATCGGTGTTGTCGCGGGCGATGTCGGGAAGTTTGGCCACGCCTAGCTTGATCATGGCCTGCTCGGCGCTTCCCACCGTCTTGCCGCCGGCAATGCTCTCGATCACGTGGGTGAGCGTGCGCCCCATGAAGATGCTGATGATCGCGGGCGGCGCTTCGTTGGCGCCCAGGCGGTGCTCATTCCCCGCCGAAGCGATGCCGGCGCGCAGCAGTCCGGCATGGCGGTGCACCGCCTGCAGCACGGCGGCGAGGAAGAGCAGGAACCGCACGTTCTGGTGCGGCGTATCGCCGGGCTTGAGCAGGTTGAAGCCGTCCAGTTCTGGGCGGTCAGACGTGATGGACATCGACCAGTTGCAGTGCTTCCCCGAACCGTTGATCCCCGCGAACGGCTTCTCGTGAAGCAGTGCCTGCAGGCCGTGGCGTAGCGCCACCTTTCGCAGCGTGGCCATCACGAGCTGGTTGTGATCCACTGCGATGTCGGTCTCCTCGTACATCGGTGCCATCTCGAACTGCGACGGGGCCACCTCGTTGTGTCTCGTGACGATCGGCACACCGAGTTTGTAGAGCTCGTGCTCGACCTCGGCGATGCAGGCCTGAATGCGCTCGGGGATGCCGGCGAAGTAATGATCCTCGAGCTGTTGACCGCGCGGCGGTGGCGCGCCCAGGAGCGTCCGGCCCGACATCACGAGGTCGGGCCTCAGCGAGAAGAAGCCGCGGTCAATGAGAAAATACTCCTGCTCCGGCCCAAGGGTCGTGTACACGCGCTGCACCCCCCTGTCGCCGAGAAGCGCGAGCAGTTCGATGGCTTTCTCGGAGAGCACGTCGGAACTGCGAAGCAGCGGTGTCATCTCGTCCAGCGCTTCGCCGTTGTAGCCGATGAAAACCGAGGGAATGCACAGGGTTCGCACGCCGCCTGACTCGACGATGAACACCGGACTGGCCGGATTCCATGCCGTGTAGCCGCGGGCTTCCCACGTCGCGCGCAGTCCGCCGGACGGGAAGCTCGACGCATCGGGCTCACTCTGAATGAGTTGTGCGCCGCTGAACGACTCCATGGGCTGGCGGTCGTCGTCGAACGCGAGGAACGCATCGTGCTTCTCGGCGGTGAGGCCGGTCTGCGGCTGGAACCAGTGTGTGAAGTGAGTCACGCCGCGCGAGATCGCCCAGTCTTTGATTACCTGTGCGACTGTGGGTGCGATCTCGAGGTCCAGCTTGGTTCCGAGACGCACCGAGGCCCCGAGCTTCTCGTAGACGGACTTGGGGAGCTTGTCGCGCATCTGGCGTGCACCGAAGGTGTTTACGCCGAAATACGACGAAGTAGGCGCGGGATACGGTGATTTGGGCAGCAGCGGGATGCGGCTGACGACGTCGCGGAGCGCGGCAGCACGACCTGATGACGAGGATGTGGACATTGGCAGAGCGGGTTCGGGAAGTTGATAGCGGCGATATCTGTATGGCGAAACCTGCAAATAATGCAATGATTACTGATCAAAACTCAAAAATTGATCGCATAATCTACATTTTGTGCAGCTATTTCTGCAAGTGACGCGTGTTAACGCTCACGCCAATGGTTGTTTCATTCCATGAACAGTGGGCCCAAGGTCAGCCCCCTACTGGGCCCGTGACCAAGGGAACGGCCGCGGTTTCTTTGACCGTACGCAGCACGATGGTGGTGCGCGCGTGGCCTACGCCCGGGAGGCCCCTGATCTCGTCGCTTACCAACCGTTCAAGGTCGGACGCCCCGCGGCAGCGGATCTTGAGCAGGTAGTCGTCTTCGCCAGAAACACGATGGCACTCTTGGACTTCGGAGAGCGAAACTACGCGTTTGAGGAAATCTTCGCGGTATCGGGGACGCTCCAGAGTGACCGCTACGAACGCCATGAGGTGCAGGCCCACGGCCTCCGGGTCAATGAGCGCGGCGTACCCCTGAATGACGCCGTCCTCCTCCAGGCGGTGGATTCGATCGGCGGTAGCCTGGGCCGTGATGCCAAGCAGGTCCCCCAGTTTTCGCCAACTATCTCGGCCGAACTCCTGAAGTCTGGACAGTGCTTTGTAATCAAGTGCATCCACGAATAATTTCCTATGAATCGAAGACAATCATTCATAATACCATTGATTTCATCAAGTCAAGAATTCACTTTGCACTATTCCAGGGGAATCGATATCGCGCACGCGGGCGGAGGACCGCTATTCCATGCGCTCAAGCGCTCGGAGCTGCGGCACTGTCTTGGAGACGATTCCCACCACGCCGAGCGAGGCCAACCCGCCGAGGATCACTGCGGGAACCGTACCTAGGAGCTTGGCGGTGACTCCCGACTCGAACGCTCCCAGCTCGTTCGATGAGCCGATGAAGATACCGTTCACCGCGGAAACGCGGCCGAGCATCTCCGGCGGCGTGAGCAGCTGCAGGAGCGTGGACCGCACGACGACGCTGACGTTGTCGGCCATGCCGCTCAGCGCGAGCAGCCCGAACGAGAGGACGACGTTGCGGGATAGTCCAAAGGCGACGATCGCCACGGCAAACGTTGCGACGGCGTATAACATGGCTCGGCCGGCCCGTTCCAGGGGTTGTCGGTGCGCAAGGTGCACGGACATCAACACGGCCCCCAGGGCAGGCGCGGCGCGCAAGATACCGAGGCCTTGTGGGCCCACGTGGAGGATGTCGGAGGCGAACACGGGGAGCAGCGCCTCGGCACCGCCCAGGAGGACGGAAAAGAGATCCAGCGTAAGGGCGCCGAAGATCACGGGCTGGTGAAGGACAAATCGGATGCCGACGCGGAGACTCTGCGCCAACGGCTCCCGGGCCGTCGTCGGTGGCGCCGGTATGTACCGGATGGCGGCGAAGCACGCGATGGCGACCACCATGAGGGCAGTGTCAGTGGCATAGGCGACGCTGGCGGATGAGAATCCGTAGAGCAGGCCACCGATGGCTGGCCCGGCGACCGAGGCCGTTTGCCAAGATGAACTGCGCCAGGCGGCGGCATTGGCGTATGCAGATCGAGGGACTATCTCGGCGAGCAATGCCATGCGCGCCGGATTGAGGAACGCTCGGGCGATGCCACTCACGAAGATCACGGCGAAAAACGGCCAGGGTCCGGGAAGCGCGAGGATACTCGGATGGGCGCTGAACACCAGGAAGCAGATCGAGCAAGCGAGCATCGCGGCCAGCGATCCAAGGGTGATCGTGCGCCGGTTGAGGCGGTCGGCGGTATGACCCGCGGGGAGCGAGATGCTGAGGAACGGAAGCGCTTCGGCGAGCCCGATCAGACCGAGGGAGAGGGGATCGTGTGTGATGGCGTAGATCTGCCATCCGACCACGATGCCTTGGATCTGCGTGGCGACGGTCATCGTGAACGCGCTGACGATGAACCACCGGAAATTCGGGTGGCGCAGAGACGCGTAGGCGTCGCGGGGGGCGGGCATGCGAGGGTTGAGCTTAACGGATTGCCGGGGGCAGGAGAAGCGCCGGTGACATAAGGTGAACGCGCTTGAGGGGGGGCGCGACGTGGGGTAAGTTCCACGGACTTCGGCGCGGTAGCCAAGTGGTAAGGCAGCGGTCTGCAAAACCGCTATTCGCGGGTTCGATTCCCGCCCGCGCCTCTTGCAGTGCAGGGTGATCCTCGAAGTTCGGACGCCTGCAGACGCTTGCCCGGTGCCGCGGAGCGTCTACTCTTTGCGATCGTGCGGCACGCCGCCCACGGCCGCAGCTCTCACCCCGCCGGAGCCGGACATGAACGAATCCTCGACCCCGACGTCCGTCACTCCGGTTCCGTCCCCAGCCGCGCGTCGGGAGTTCCTCGGCCAGTTGGCCACGATCGCCGCAGCGTTCGCGGTCACAGCATGCGCGAACGGTGGCTTCGGCGCGGGCGCGGCCGCGCCCGCGCCCCCGCTGCCCGGCGATAACGAGGCGATGCTTCCCCCGCTTCCTCCGCTGGAATTCGACGACACCTGGGCGTCGCGTATTGCCGGCCGCTACAAAGCCGTGTTCGATTCTCCCGCGATCGACGAGGGGACTGGGGTATTCAACGCTCTGATCTTCATGAAGGGTTTCAAGGATATGTACAAGCTGTCGGATTCTGACGTGAGCGCCGTGTTGGTCATGCGGCACCGAGCCATTCCGATGGCCGTGGATGATACGATCTGGGCACGCTACGCCCTGGGAGAGTATTCCAAGGTTAAGGATTCGGGCACCGGCAAGTGGGCGACGCGCAATCCGTTCTGGAAAGCGGCGCCGGGCGACACCACGGAGGACGCGGACTACACGTTGGACGCGCTCAACCAGCGAGGCGGAGTTCTACTGGGATGCGCCATGGCCACGCATGGCCTGGCGTCGATTCTCGCGAAGCGGACGCAGCAGAAGGACAACGTGGTATTCGACGAACTGCGTCGACATCTGATCCCGGGCGTACAGTTGGCCCCGTCGGGAATCTTCGCGGTGATGCGGGCGCAGGACGCGGGATGCCACTACATGCGATCGACCTGAGTATCGGCCGATTCGTTCTGAGCGCTGCGCGCCATCTCGATGACGAGCGTGAACAACCTCTCGATATCGGATTCGGACACGCCCTCGGCGCGTGCGAATTCGGCAACCCGCTGCATGACGGCGTGTTCGCGATCTCGATCGACGGCGGGGAGTCCACTGGCATGTTTGATGACCCTCGTGTCGCGCGCAAGTTGGACGCGGCGCGCCAGCAGGCGCACAATCACCTGATCGATCTCCTGTATCTGCGATCGCAGGTGCGCCAATGCCTGGCCGAGCGCCGCCGGATCGGGAGGCCCTGTGCCGTTGGGAGGTGGGGCGCCGGTCATCGCGTGAACAGCGCCTTGGGGATCATCACGTGCACGCCGAGCGTGCCGTCGACGAGTTCGGTGATATCGACGTCGCAGGCGGTGCTGACGAGCATGTACGCGTCGTCGCGCGACAGGCCTTTCTCAGTGACCAGGAAGTCGATGGCCTGACGGATCGCGTTCTTGGTGGCCACGACGAGATTGCTGTCGATGCCCATCGTGATGTAGTGCGTAGGCGTCTCGGCGCGGGGCCACGACAGGTGCATGTCCTTGCGCACGATCAACTGGAAGCGCCCACGGAGTGACGTTTCCAGCGCGGTGATGTCCACCTCGCCGTTGCCCTGGCCGGCGTGGCCGTCGCCGATCTCGAGCAGGGCGCCCTTGGTCCACACCGGGATGTAGAGCGTGGTGCCCGCGACGAGTTCCTTGTTGTCGAGATTTCCGGCGAAGATGCCCGGCGGTGCACTGCTCACGCGGCCCATGGCCGCAGGCGGCGCATCACCGATGCTACCGAAGAACGGCTGGAGCGGGATGTCGACGCCGGGCGCGAAATGCGCGACCATCCGCTGTGAATCGAGCGGTATGATTCGCATCCTGGAGTAAGGAAAGTCCTCGGGAAGGAACCCGCTGCGCGGACCGAAGGCATTGTAAGCGTACGGGATGGAGAGGGAGATCCGCTCGATACGGATTTCCAGCACGTCGCCGGAATCGGCTCCCTCGACGTAGATGGGACCGGTGAGAATGTGCCCCCCCGGCCCGTGGTTCTTCACCTCTCGGAAGATGTCGCGGAGCGCTGGCTCGACTCCTGCGGAGTCGACGCCCGCACCCTCGAGGCGCATTGGGCTCGACGTGATGAGCGTGCCGACGTCGATCTCGTCACCCGACCGTACGCGCAGGACCGGTCTTGCCGCCGCGTCATAGTACCCCCAAGCCACGGTGGCTGGGGTAGGCATGAGCTCGTACAGGTGGCCGGCGGCCGGCACCGATGACTGGGCCGCGGCCAGCGACAACGCACTGCAGGTTGCCAAGAGCGCCAAGCGGATTTGCATGATGTTCGATCCCTCCGACAGGTGGTAGCCGGCCCGCGCGCCGACTCTCTATCTTGCAGCGACATCCAACCGCAGGCCAGGGGAATGGGAAAGGAATCGGCGTGGGTGAAGCTCACTACTTTCAGCTCGGCGTTGGAGGCCGACGTGGCGGTGTCACGCCTCGAGGCAGCGGAGATCCCAGCGATCGCACGGGGCAACGACATCGTGGGCATCTTCGGACCTGGCTTCCAGGGCGCAACGGCCAAGGGTGTGGACGTACTGGTGCCGGCGGCGGCACTGGACGACGCGCGCATGGTGCTCGAACTCGAGTAGGTACATACGCAGCACGCCGAGCGTGCGGCCGCCCGGCGTGCTGCGTTTCGCTTGGGCCCGCCCGAGACTAGGGGGGCAGCAGCGCGTGGTTGGGCTCATTCATGCCTCGGTGGCAGGTGACGCACTCGATGTGCGGCCAGGTGCCACGTTGGTTCCTGAGTTGCCGCAAGTAGGGCGCGGCGTTGTTGAGGGAGTCTTCCATGGCGATCATGATTCGCGTGGTTGCCTTCTCCTTGCGCTTGTCGCTGTCCCAATGGTCGACAACGTGACAGAAGTTGCAGCTGCGCCCGATCGCTTTACCGTAGTCGTCATTCATGGTCTGGAGAAACTTGCCGGCTGGCATGTCCTTGAGAAGCTTGACGTTCTTGAAAACCTTTCCGGCCGGTTCGTTCTCACGACCGGCGATGGTCTTCATGAGGGAATCGACGAGCCGCTGGCGATCGGCAGTGAGGGAGTCACGGCGCGCAGCGCGCTGCTCCGGGGTCAACGGGACTCGGCGCAGACGTCTCTCTGGGAACCCCCCGCGGCCGCCCGGAGGACCTTCCTCACCCCGTTGGGCAAGGTCGGGTGTGGCGGCGGGTGCGGGGGCGGGTGCCGGGTTCGGGAGCGACGAACGACAAGAGACGCCGACGAGCAACACGCATGGCAGTGCGAAGCGAACAACTCGATGCATGGAACACCTCGTCAATCAATAAATAAAGGAAAGCGCCCGCCGGTACACCGCGTACCGGCGGGCGCTCGTTCGATCACTCCCGCGGGCTACCGGTTGTGTGAATCGTCAGCGCCGAAGCCGAAGCCGCCGGCCGCACCGCCGCCAGGCAGGCGCTCGACGTGTAGCACCTGCTTCTGTGTGTCACCGTTCACGCTGATGGTCACCAGGTAGTTGCCGGCGTCCACGATGCCCGGGCCGCCGCCGCGGCCGAAGAAGCCGCCGCCCCCGCGCCCGCCCATGCCGAACAGGTTGGCCAGCTGTTCGAATCCGCCCGGGAAGGCGGCGGCGATGTCCATGCCAGACAGCGCGGCGCCGAACCGGGCTGCCGCACCGCGGCCGCGGGGAGCGCCGATCGGCGGACCTTCCGCCGGACGGGGGTTCCACGCGCCGGGTTCTCCACCGCGGCCCCCGCGCCCGCCGCGTCCGCCGCCGAAGAGCATCTCGGCTGGGTTCGTGGCGGTGGCGACCTGCCGCAGGCGGTGTACGATGTTGGTGTCCATTCCCGACTTCTCCAGCGAGTCGAGCACGAACGTCACGCGCCGCGCATGCACGACGCTGTCGCGCAGTTCGGACGGCGAGAGCTTGGGCGACGGTGCCCGGACGGCCGACTGGAAGTTCCAGGTGACCGTGTGCAGGCCGGCGGCGCCGGGACCGTTGAGGCGGCCCACCGTGTCGCCCTGGACATCCTGGATGATGACGTGCACCGGGCCGCGATTGGCGCTGGCCAGACGATAGCTGATATTCGCGCCGTACTCGGGGCTCTGGGCCTCGAACACCTTCTGGCCCTGGCCGTTGGCCGAGGCGCCGACTTCTGGACCCTGGCCGTATTCATACGCGTTCACGGGCTTGAACAGATGCGCTCCCGACGCGAGCACCGTGCCGGTTATCTGCTCGAGCGGCGCGACGTTCGCGATCCAGATGCCGCGCCCGAAGGTCGCCGCGATCAACTCGTGATCGCGCGGCTGGATCTTGAGGTCGTACACCGGCACAGTCGGCATGCCCGCCATGAACCGCACCCAGTGGGCGCCGCGGTCAATGGACACGTACGCGGCGCGCGAGGTGCCCACATACAGGAGGTCTTTGTTGAACGGATCCTCGCGGATCACGTGCACGTAGTCCGACCCGCCGGTGGGCAGGTCGTTGGCAATCGAGTGGAAGGTCTTGCCGCCGTCGTCCGTGGCGTAGAGGTACACGCCGAAATCGTTGTTGCGATGGTTGTCGAACGCGACGTAGAACGTGTTCGTGTCGGCGTGCGATGGCTCGATGCGGCTCACGTAGGTGCCAGCCGGGAGGCCGGGGAACCGGCCGTTGAGCTTCTCCCAGGTGGCGCCGTCGTTGTGGGTCATCCAGGCGTTGCCGTCGTCGGTGCCGGCGTACAGCCAGCCGGGCCGCAGGTACGATTCGGCTAGCGAGACGATGGTGCCGTAGTTCTCGGCGCCCGTGGCGTCGTTCGTGATGCCGCCCGTGGTGACGAGGCTGACGTGGATCTTGGCCGTGTCGGCCGTGGATAGGTCCGGCGAGATCGGGTAGAGATCGTCGCCGCGGTCCACGGACTTGAGCACGCGGTTGCCCGCCATGTAGAACACGCGCGGGTTGAAGGTCGAGATGAAGAACGGCGTCTCCCAGTTGAAGCGCATGTCGAGCGCGATGGAGTCCGTCTTCTGGGCGGCGCGCAGCTCGGCGATCAGCTTCTTCTGCCCGGCCGTTTCGGGCCTGGTGGTGTCGCCGCGCACGGCGAGGATGGAATCCTCGTACATGCGGTACGAGTCGCGCCAGTTGGGCTTCTGGAGGCCGGAGCGCTCACCGGTCTTCAGGTTGGTGCGCACCACGCCGCCTTCCTGCGACTCGCCCCAAACGATGTTCGGGTTGTTGGGATCCTGCGCCGTGTAGAACCCGTCGCCACCGGAGATCGTGAACCAGTAGGCGTTGGTCACCGGGCCCTGCTTGCGCCGGCTCGGGCCGCACCAGCCGCCGTTGTCCTGGGCGCCGGCGCAGACATTGTACGGCGTAGCGAAGTCGTAGCTCACATCGTAGAACTGGGCCAGCGGCAATGTGTTGAGATAGTCGAAGTTGCCCCCGCGATCCCAGGTCTGGGCCACCCCGCCGTCGTTGCCGATGAGCCAGTGTTGTCCGTCCTTGGGGTCGATCCAGATGGCGTGATCGTCGACGTGGATGTCGCCGGTGGCCGTGCGGGCGGTCTTGCCGCCGTCATCGGAGAACAGGAACGGCGTGGACGAGAAGTATACGCGGTCGGGATTCTGAGGATCCACGTCCACGTTGGAGTAGTAGAACGGCCGAGTGTCCTGGTCGTTCATCCACCGCCAGGTCTTGCCGCCGTCGTCCGACCGGTAGAGCCCGCTCAGGAGCCGCTGTTTCTCGGGCGCCTTGGGCTTTTCGCCGATCGAGTCGCTGGCCGGTGCGAAGATCGCGTGGTTCTTGCCGCGCAGCGAATCGGCCTCGACCAGGGCGTACACGATGTTCGGGTTGCTGCGCGCGAAGGCGAAGTTGATGCGGCCCTTCTCGGTGGAGGGGAATCCGCCGCCCTTCACCTCGGTCCACGTGCTGCCGCCGTCGGTGCTGTGCCAGAGGGCCGAGCCCGGGCCGCCCGACTTGAGGAAGTACGGGCCGCGAATGCGCTCCCAGCTCGAGGCGAAGATGTTGTTCGGATTCGATGGATCGATCTTGACGTCGACGAAGCCTGCTTTGTCGCTGACGTACTTGATGCGGGTCCAGGTGTTGCCGCCGTCGGTAGTCTTGTACAGGCCGCGTTCACCCTTGGTGTCCCAAGCGTGTCCCAGCTCTGCGACGTACACGACGTTCGCATTGACGGGGTCAATGGCGATGTGGCCAATCATCTGTCCGTCCTTGAACCCCATCATTTTCCAGGTGAGCCCGCCGTCGGTGGACTTGTACACGCCGTCGCCCGGCTCGATGGTATTGCGGCTATTCGGATCGCCTGTACCAACCCACACGACGTTGGTGTCGGATGCCGCAACCGCGATGGCGCCGACCGAGGAGACGTCCTCGTTGGTAAAGAGGGGACGGAAGGTCGTGCCGGCGTTGGTGGTCTTCCAGACGCCGCCGCCGGCGCCGCCGACGTAGTACGTCTTGGATGGGAACGGGATGCCGGCGATCGCGTTGACGCGCCCGTCGAAGTTCGCGGGACCGATTTCTCGCCAGGGCATGCCGGCGATGGTCGCGGAGTCCACGGATTGCGCCGAAAGCTGTGGGGCGACGGCGATCAGGGCTCCGGCGAGGAAGGGTAGGAGCCGGTAGCGATGCATGATGAATCCGGTGAGGGTACAGGAAGTGCGCTCGGCTGTGCCGGGCGGCGCCGGTCCGGACGGGCCCGCGCATAGAAAGACAATACCATTACGGGAGGGGGGCGGCGAGTGTTGAGCGTTGGAACGTGGCGCTCGCTCGTTCGCTTCGGCGGAGATACTATAGAAGGAGGAAGGCGACTCTCGCGTTCCGTGGTGCGGCGCAATGCTTGGTGGTTAGGCCCACGATCCGCCACCAAACCTTGCACGAAACTGTCAGGAAGCTCCGCTTCCGCAACGTCATTCAGTGGACTGCGTGTGCCGACATCATATTGACCCACCGGTCAGACGTCCCCTCCTTCTCGGCCCACCAGCAGAAGACGAGAAGTGGCGGACCTCGAGCGGCAAATTGACACGATAGTCCTGACACGGTCTGCCGGCGTGTTTACCTCCAAGCAGGGTGTCGTTCCTAGAGATGGCGGCCAACCAAGGGTTGTCGGGCGACAGGTTGAAGTTGGCCCCCGCGCCGGCGTCGCGATGTGCGAAGCCGTGAGTATCGCCAGCACGTCGACCACACCACCACCAACGCACCCTCATGACTCGCGAATCCCATCCGATGGTGGCGCCAACTGCAATCTGTCCGAACTGCGGCGCGGCGATCACCGTTCGTCGCTGCAGCAAACGCACTCCGAGGTCCGTCGGGCGTGCCACGGCGTGTTGGATTCCAGAGGTCAGCAACCGAGCATTCCGCGAACGTATCTACCGGAGATGACGTTCGCGCCTACCATTTGCTCGAGCGGATGGGACACGTAGCGCGGCGATGCGCACGAGGTCAGCGGCTCTCAGGTACGGCGCGCATGGTTGAACGATGTCGAGTATTTCTGGTGCGAGTGCACGAGCCCGTACTCGTTCATCGGATGCTGGTACCTGACGGAATCCGACAGCCACTGGCCAGACGTCGTCGTGAGTTGCATCGCGTCGTCGGAGATCGCCAGTGCGGCTCGGGGTGTGCCCATCGGCGATGGTTATCGAGGCAGTCGGCGCATCGCGGCTCGCGCTCGCACTTGGGAAGCCGTGACTACACGCGGGACGAGATGAAAACAACATCTTGTGTTCCCACGACGAAACAACAATTGTTCTAGACACACAGGACATTGGGATCGCCAATTGATACGCGATCGCTTTGAGTTATCCAGGGATCGCCATGCTACCGGGAGCGTGGCGCGGAGTCGAACCGGCCGCGGGGGCCGGTTCGTACTTCGCGAGATCTGCAAGCCGCCCCGCTGATGGCAGATTGCTTGCGGATCTCGACCCGGATGATTCACCCTCTCATCGCAGCATTCCAATAGATTCGCGGCGCTGCACGAGCGCTTCGAGGGCTAGTTTTACGCGGGGATTGGACGACCGTCGGGGGGTGTCAACCGCTCGCCGGCGGACGTTCGAACTCGTGCCATGTCGTGGGACAGTGCAAGGAGCCCTTTCGTATGCTGGGCGCCGCCAAATTGCGCAACTGCCGTAATGGCCGCGGGCCGCGTGCGGTTCACCGTGAATTTGGACCAGGCGTCGCGAATGGGCTTGACGTCGGCAGCGATGGCATACGCCTGGCCGAGACTGCGCCTGGCCGCGGCGTGCGGTTCGTCGGGCAACGTCGCGCTGCACACGACGCCGCGCAGGTAATCGCAGGCCCGCGGATCGCCACACTTTGAGATGACGGGTCGGGCGGTGTGGGCTGCCCAGTCGCCCTGTGCATTGTGGCCAGTCTCGTGAGTGCGAGAATGCCGGCGCCCCCGGGCAGGCGAACGAGCGTGGAGCGCGCCTGTTGGCGCGCCACCGGTTGTCACGCTCATCGGTGGCGATCGAGACCAGCGCGCGGGCTACCATGGTATCCGCGTCTTGATCTCGTGCGAGCCCGGAAATGGCGGCGCGCCGGGTTTGGTGCGTTTGCGACCGGTCGAGGGCCTCCGTCGGGAGCGTCGACCGATTGCCCACGCTGTCGGCAAGCATCGCAGGCATGATGGCATCCTGCATCACGTCGTTCTCGGCCGCCGCCGCGAGCCCCAGCCGATCGGCCGCCGCCTCAAGATGCGGGATTGGTGGTGGTCGACGGGTGAATCACGTGACGCCGCAGCATGGACACCCGGGGGACCAACGCGTTCGATGGCGCGAGGAGGACAGTGGCGCGGGGGCGTGCAAACCCCTGGCAGACCCCCGGGCCCGGTGCATGTTTGGGTGCGTCCTGCTCCGCGACCATCGCCTCCGCCGGCCGATCCCCGGCTCCCTCTCCACCCACCCAGCATGCCCCAGATCACTGGAACCTCGGAACTCGCACGCCGGCTCGGGCTGTTCGACGCCACTATGATCGTGATGGGTGGCATCATCGGGGCGGGGATCTTCATCAACCCATACGTCGTCGCCCGGCAGGTGCACACGCCAGCGCTCATCCTTGGGGCTTGGGGGGTCGGCGGGCTGATCGCGCTGGCTGGCGCCTTCGTCTATGCGGAACTCGCGCAGTTGCGTCCGCAAGTGGGCGGCCAGTACGCCTACCTGCGCGATGCGTTCCACCCCATGGTCGCTTTCCTGTACGGATGGGGGTTGCTGTTGGTCACCCAGACGGGCGGCATGGCGGCCGTGGCAGTGACGTTTGCGAACTATTTTCGCGAACTCACCGGAGTAGGGACGTCGAGCGCCGTGCTCGCCGTGCTGGCGCTCGCGGTGCTCACCACCGTGAACTGTCTAGGCGTACGCTCGGGGAGCAACGTCCAGAGCGCGTTGATGGTCATGAAGATCGTGGCCGTGGTGGCGCTGATAGCCGTGGGGTGGCTGGCGACGCGGGCGCCGCAGACCGCGACCTTGGCAGCCGCAACCGATGGCGGGAAGCCGTTGCCGATCGCGTTCGCCGCAGCCATGGTGCCGGTGCTATTCGCGTACGGCGGGTGGCAGACGTCGAGCTTCGTGAGCGGCGAGTTGAAGAATCCCACGCGTGATCTCCCGCGGGGCCTGCTGATCGGCGTTGCGGGAGTGATCCTGTTGTACCTTGGCGTGAACGTCGCCTGCTTGCATGCGCTCGGTCCCGGCGGACTGGCCGCGACCACGACGCCGGCGTCGGAGGTGATGCGGCGCGCACTGGGGTCGGCCGGCGCGAAGTTGATCGCGGCCGGCATTGCCGTGTCGACGATTGGATTTCTGAGCCAGGGCATGCTCACGGCGCCGCGCGTGTATTACGCCATGGCGCGCGACGGCGTGTTCATCCGCGCTGTCGGGTGGCTTGACCCACGCACGCGCGTGCCGACCGTAGCCATTGCCCTTCAGGGTGTTTGGGCGGCCGTGATCGCGCTGTCGGGACGCTACGATCAGATCCTGAACTACGTGGTATCCATGGACGCGGTGTTCTTCGGGCTTACCGGCGCGGCCCTGCTTGTGCTGCGGCGGCGAGAATCGCGGGGCAGCACGGCGACCGGCGAGATGGGTGCCGTCACGATGCGCATGCCGGGGCATCCGTGGACCACGCTGGCGTTCGTAGCCGCATTTTGGGCGCTGGCATTAAGCACCATCCTGCAGTTTCCACGCGCGTCCGGAGTCGGCGTGCTCATCATGCTAGCCGGCGTGCCCGTCTATTATCTCTGGGCGAAAGGCGCCCGCCCGGGGTGACCGCTGCGGGAACGGCGAGTTTGGCTCCGCAAGCCCGACCGGACAGGCGCATCGAAATGGTCCGTGCCGCCCGCGAACGGAACCGCACCCGGCCCGTGGCGGGGTAGCTATATCACCATGCGCCGGTCGATCGTTACTTCGCTGGTTGCCTGCACCCTGACGGTGTGCACAACGCGGGACGCTGCTCGGGTCGGCGCGGCGGGGGCGGACGACGATCCCCACGCCGTCACCGTACGCGTGCTCGACGTAGGCCAGGGCGACGCGACGTACATCACGAACGGCGGAAGCCGCGTGATCATCGACGGCGGACCGGACCGAGCGCGGTTCGCCGCGCTGCTCGACTCGCTTGGCATCCACGATGACACCGTCGACGCCGTGGTGCTCACCCACGCCCATTTTGACCACTACAGCGGGCTTCGCGAACTATTCCGGACTTCGCGCCACATCACCGTGCGCTATTTCTTCGAGAATGAGGATCCGAGCACGGCAGGGTCGCTCCGGGAACTGCGCGACTCGATCGGATCGCGCGTCGCCGAGGGCGTGCTCATCTATCGCGACACCGACGACCCGTGCGGCGACGGCCATGCTATCTGCACACTCACGCTCCGGGGCGGCGCGCTCCTGCATATCATGCGACCTTACCCCACGCGGCTCACGGCGAACGACCGTTCGACGCCGGTCAAGCTGGTGGGTCCCGACTCGGCGTCGTTCACCATGTGGCTTGGCGGCGATGCGGAGCGTGCGGCCATCGGCTGGTTTCTCGGCGAGGCGGGGTACGTACACGATCCCGGCATGCGCGTGAACGTATTCAAGGGCGACCACCACGGCAGCTGCAACGGGGTAACAGATGCCTATCTGGCGGCGCTGCGACCCGATACGACGGTGCTGTCCCTGGGTGCCGTGAACGACTATGGGCACCTGCACGAACAGGCCAAGGCGGTGTATCACACGGCGAACGTACCGTGGTATCGCACCGATCAGAACGGCGGGATCACGCTTTACTCGCCCGGTACGCCGGGTGGCGGCTATCGGATCATGGTGGGGCGGCCGGGGACCGACCTCAATGGGCCGTCGGACCGCCGAGCCTCCGCCAGGGGTTGCGAAGACAACTAAAGCTTGACGTCGCCACCCGGATCGTGCGGCGCCGACGCCTTCCGTATCGCGTCCACCTGAGCGTTGGATGCGTCGATTGCCGCGGCGGTCGCAACTTCGTCGATCTCGATAGTGAGCACGGATCGCTGTCCATTGCGGTCGACCTCATGCTTGGCGTGGAGCACCTGGCCTTCGGTGGCACGTCGGGGCAACATCCATTGCGGGAGGCGCACCATTGCCGCACCGTCCACCTCGATCACCGCGACGTGATCGGCGATCGAGTCGATGACCCAACGATGCATCTCCCGCGGCATGGGGCCTCCTGACTAGTACCGGTAGTGATCCGGCTTGTACGGTCCTTCGGGCTTCACCCCGATGTACGCCGCCTGGCCGGCGGTGAGTTGCGTGAGCTTCACCCCGAGCTTGTCGAGATGCAGCCGGGCGACCTTCTCGTCGAGGTGTTTGGGCAGCGTATATACCTTCTTCTCGTACGCGCCGGCGTTGCCGTGCAGCTCAATCTGCGCCATCACCTGATTGGTGAAACTGGCAGACATGACGAAACTCGGATGCCCGGTGGCGCACCCGAGGTTGAGCAGTCGGCCCTCGGCCAGGATCATCACGCTGTGGCCGTCCGGGAAGCGGTACTCGTCGTACTGCGGCTTGATGTTGATGCGCTGGATGCCCTTGACCTTCTTGAGGCCGGCCATGTCGATCTCATTGTCGAAGTGGCCAATGTTACCGACGATCGCCTTGTCCTTCATGCGGGTCATGTGGGCCGCAGTGACGATATCACGATTGCCCGTGGCCGTGATGAAGACGTCGGCGGTGTCGATCACGTCTTCCACTGTACTGATCTCGAAGCCTTCCATGGCGGCTTGGAGGGCGCAGATAGGATCGATCTCGGTCACGATCACCCGGGCACCCTGGCCGCGCAGGGCCTGGGCGCAGCCCTTGCCCACCTCGCCGTAGCCGCAGACCACTGCGATCTTGCCAGCGAGCATGACGTCGGTGGCGCGGTTGAGGCCGTCGATCACGGAGTGCCGGCAACCGTAGATGTTGTCGAACTTCGACTTGGTGACCGAGTCGTTGACGTTGATGGCCGGGAAGAGCAGCGTGCCGTCACGCATCATCTCGTACAACCGGTGTACGCCGGTCGTGGTCTCTTCGGACACGCCGCGAAGCGCGGCAGCCACCCTGGTCCAGCGGCCGGGATTCTTCTCTTGCTCGGCGCGCAGCAGCTTGAGAATCACCCCCCACTCTTCAGGGTCGTTGGTTTCGTCGAATGTCGGTACCTTGCGTGCCTTCTCGAACTCGACGCCCTTGTGCACGAGGAGCGTCGCATCACCGCCGTCGTCAAGCAGTAGATTCGGGCCGCCGCCGTCTGGCCACATGAGCGCCTGCTCGGTGCACCACCAGTATTCGTCGAGCGTCTCGCCCTTCCAGGCGAACACCGGCGTGCCCCTGGGGGTCTCGGGCGTGCCGTGCTTTCCCAGAGCCACCGCAGCCGCGGCATGGTCCTGCGTGGAGAAAATGTTGCACGACACCCAGCGCACGTCGGCGCCGAGTTCGACAAGTGTCTCGATGAGCACGGCGGTCTGTACCGTCATGTGCAGAGAGCCCATGATGCGGGCCCCCTTGAGCGGCAGCTTGCCCCTGTACTCGTCGCGCAGCGACATGAGGCCCGGCATCTCCTGCTCGGCAAGTCGAATCTCCTTGCGGCCAAATTCAGCGAGCGAGAGGTCGGCGACCTTGAATGGCGGCCGTGAGGCGGCGGAGGACTTGGCGGATGCGTCAGCGTTCACAGCAGTACTCATAAGCGTGGCCTCAAATGGGTCAGAATGGACATTACTCAGGATCGCCCGCGTCGCGCGAGTGCCGAAAAGAGCGTGGGGCCTGTGGCGGCAGGATCGGCGGGAAGGTGTCGGTAGCGCACGTCGGGGAATCCGGCTTCGTGCAGCCAGCTGTGGATCTGGGGCTCGTCGAACCCCTGCCAGACGTGCCCCATCTCCACGCCATATTGCTCGCGCGCGTGGGGGGTGAAATCCACGATCAGCAGCCGCCCGCGCGGCTTGAGCACACGGCGCACTTCGACGAAAGCACGGACCGGGTCGAGCATGAAATTGAGTACGAGACACATCACGGCGACGTCGAGTTCACCGCACTCGATGGGCAGCGACTCCAGTGAACCGGCTCGCACCGCCACGTGGTCGCTCCTGGCGAACCGGCGCCGCGCCGCGCTGAGCATGGCGCCCGACTCGTCCACGGCGATGACTCGCTGGACGCACGGGGCCAGCGCCTCGGCGATCGGTCCGGTACCGCAGCCGAGGTCACCGACCACGAGCGCGGGGTCGAGCAAGTCGAGCAGCGCGAGCAGGTCGGTGCGGGTGCCGATGAGATCGGCCCGCACGCGGTGCCAGTCGCTGGCTGCCGCAGTGAAATAGGTCTTGGACCGATCTCGCCGCAGGCGCAGGACGCTTTCCAGGCGCCGGGCGTCCTGGCGCGTGGCGGGGGCGTCCTCGACCTGACCGCGCACCACGGTCCACAGCTTGTGCGGGAACGGGTTCTGCCGCGCGGTCGTCATGCGGTAAAACCGGCTGGTACCCGCGCCGCGCGCCGTGACCCAGCCGTCGTCACTCAGTACTTTGAGGTGCCGGCTTACCGTGGACTGCGGCAGCTGCGCTACGGCGCACAGTTCGCGCACCGTGAGCTCATGATTTTCGAGCACGGTGAGCAAGCGCGACCGGGTGGGGTCGGCGAGGGCAGAGAGGTGGCCGAAAACGTCCGGGGCCGTAGGCATCGCTTTATCCGGCTTAACGGATTGAATCTGGCGCGCCGAGAAACCGTGGGCAAGGGGGCCCCTGCATTGCCGGGTAGCCGCCGCGCTTGCATCGTTCTGTCATGCGAATCTTCATTCTTCCGGTTCTCTTCGCGGCCTCGGCCGCCAGCCCGCAGACCCGCGACACGTCGCTCGCCCTCATTCCGCAGCCGCGCCAAGTGGCGCGGGTGCGCGACATCACACTCAAGCGCGGGGTAACGATCGAGTTGCCCGCCAACGGCGAGGACCGCTTCGCGGCCCGCGATCTGGGTGACGAACTCAAGGCCCGCGGTGTGCGCGTGGTATACGATGGCTCGGGCTCCGCTCGCTTGGAGTTTGCGCGCATGGGCACGGCGCATGCCAAGGCGGTGCTCGCCAAAGCCAAGATCGTCTGGACGGAGCCGATGAACGCCGAGGGGTACGCGATCGTATCGTCGGGAACACGGTTGGTCGTGATCGCCCGGACGGCACCGGGCGTCTTCTACGGTGCGCAGACGGTGAAGCAGCTGGTAGACGGCGAGGGCGCGACGGCCACGCTACATCTCGTGGA
>Ga0307372_10002825_pt1 | contig 28353 bp, 30 predicted proteins | sample OX1MG_FD_202533 | JGI IMG/M metagenome (GOLD analysis project Ga0307372, IMG submission 202533) | Soil microbial communities from Risofladan, Vaasa, Finland - OX-1 | ecosystem: Environmental > Terrestrial > Soil > Coastal area > Acid sulfate soil | place: Finland: Risofladan, Vaasa | collected... | reverse complement strand
CACTACGGGTGCAACGAGAGCCGCCTCGCCAACACCAAGGCCGCCCGTCAACGTGAACGCCGCGGCGTTGCCTGGCGGAATGCCGGCCGGAGGACTAGCCCCGGGGTTCGTGACGGTAATAGAACACGTTGCAGCCGCCGCAGTACCACCAGTGACCGTCACCGTAAGTGAAGTCGGGCTCGCGAAGGTCGAAGCACCAAACGTGATCGTGCCTGCTGTGCAGGTACCCGTGACGACGGCGCCGAACTGGAAGCCAGAACCCGTAAGCGTGAGCGTTGGGCTGCCACCCGTGGTAGCAATCGTCGAAGGCGAAACGTTACTAATGGTCATCAGATCGACAGAAAATACGGCGCCCGAGGTGATAGAGCCACCGTCAGGGTTCGTTACCGTGATCGTATATGTGCCAATTGTGGCTGCGGCGCCCGACACTGCATTCACCGGGGTGACAGATACCGTCAACGAGTTACCACTGGCGGCGACAGTTGTCGTTCCCACTTTCGGGCTCGTGCCATCTACGGTGCTGACCAACGCTACCGTCGCTCCGGTTTCGAATCCGGTGCCAGTGATCGTCACCGTCTCCGCGCCCTGCGCTACCCCGACGAATGCGGGTGAAACGGAGGTAAACGTCGGAGCGGCTGTGACTGTGAACGCGCTTGCGAGCGTCAGGGGCGTCGCGTTCGCGGCGTCCGTGAAGCTCAGTCCGCGAACACCGGTAGCTGCAACACCAGTGACTGTGTAATCCCCAGTAATCGTGGTGGTCGAGGCCGTCTCATTGTCATTGGAGAATGAGACACCTGCGGCTCCGGTAGCCGTCAGCGAGTCGACGCCGCCGTTACCGGCAAAGCCCACACCTGTCAACGTGAAGGTGCCTGATCCGCCTTGGGCGATGGTATTACCCGTGCCCGAGGGCGTGAAGGTAATCGAGGTGAGGGACGGGGTCGCCGCCGCGCTGGCAGCCGTGGCAATTGCCATTGGCAGCGCCGCAGCAGCGAGCAAGGCGCCGGCCGCAAGTGCCTTTACCAAGTGACGTTGTATCCGTCGTGGATTATTCATGGTCAATTCACTCCATTCATAAGGGTCGAACTTCGTCAACCTTTAATTTTAAGATCATGCGGCACTGCGTTGAAACTCACAAGGTAGCGCCTCGTGACATAACACGGCCGTTTCCTTAGAACCAAGTATAGGTAGCGAGTGCAGTCAAGGAAGGAACGCGAATCACATCTTAAGGCAACTCACTAGGAAGTGCCCTTGATCACCAGGTTTTCCATAATCCCTGATCGAACGCGTGAAAAATTCACAAGTCGCAAACAACGACGTCGCGCCTGATGAGAACCGAAATAATCGTAACCATATTGTAAGCCGACGTTTTGAGGAATTTGTTCGAGTATTGGTCACGCTGCGAAGTCAAGTTTTTCGTCCGTACGCGTTTGAATTGCGAAAATGCAACACTGGGGTGCATACGATCACTCACGCGTCTTTCGTGACGAAGGCATACTCACATCGCTTCGCCGAGGACAGTAAATCGGTTTCGAGTATTTGCGATCACCTAACGACCAACGTAATGAGACTATTTAATACGTCGTGAGCGGCGACCCGCCCCACTGCGGACATTGTCTAAGCAATGGCGCAGCGGTTGGGTCCCATCTCTAGGTCCACGTCATTGACGTCGAGATCTGTTTGACCCGCGTTAATGAGGACGATTTGCTTGTAGTTCCCGGGACGATCCTTGACATTGGCGACGGCCCAGGCGACAAAATCGTCCTCGGGCAAGGCGAGGGCGGCAAGCTCGTGACGAAGCGACCCCAGATCTCGAGCCACGAACTCATGCGCGTGAACCGTCACGGAAGGGCCGAAATGCGCTGGAAAGACGCTGATTTCATCGCTCAAGGGCAGGACCCGCTGATGCAAACTGGCGTAGAGATGATGGGCAAAAGCTTCCGCCTGATCAGCCAAATCAGGGCGACCGACGCTCTCTAGGAAGAGCGTGTCACCGGTAAAGATCGCCTGCTCGCCCAGTTGGTACATTGTCGAACCCTCAGTATGCCCGGGCACGCTGACCGACGAGACCGTTAGGTCAACGCCCGGCCTCAGTTCAATGGACTTGCCGTCAATGAGCGGTTCAAATTCAAATTCAAAGGGATCGGCTGGATTGAGCCATAGCGCCGCACCGCTTTCGGCGACCAACTCGCGGGCGCCGCTGATGTGATCAGCGTGCAGGTGCGTGTCCAAAACGTGGGTGATGGTCCAGCCGTGATGCGCGGCCACGTCCAGGTACTGACCAATCTCGCGCGAAGGATCGATGACGACGGCATTGGTGGCGCCGCCCACGACGTAGGAGAGGCATCCCTTACCCCGACGTCGAAGTTGCACCACCGTGGCGCCGCCGAAGGTACCTTCGACCTCGTCGTAGGTCGAAGCCCACGCACCCATGCCGCCTTCAAGTACGTCACTCGCAATGTCGTGGTGCGCCAGGATCTCCGCGCCTTGTCGTGCCCGAGTGCCGGCGGCGCATATCACGACGAGGCGTTCGTCACGCGGAACCTCATCGACTCTCTGCTCAAGTAAACCGAGTGGAATGTTGTGCACACCCGGTATCTTCCAATCGGCAACCTCATCGGTCTCGCGCACGTCGAGCATGTACGGACTCTCGGCGCCGTCGAGCAAGGGCAGGAGTTCGTAGGTGGAGATACTGGAGATCAATTCCGTGCGCGCCACAGGAAAAGTCTATGAGTAGATTCGATGGCAATGGCGAAGGGCCACATCGGAGGAACACCATGGTCGAGGTACGCAACGTGAACGTCGCCGAGGCGCTCGAACTCTTAGAAGGCGGCGCCCTTCTTTTGGACGTTCGCGAAGACAACGAGTGGGAGTGCGGTCGAGCGCCGAGCGCGACGCACATCGCTCTCAACGAAGTGCCGGATCATCTCGAAGAGTTGTCAAAGGGTCGACCGATCGTCTGCGTTTGTCGCTCCGGAGCGCGTTCCGCACGGGCCGCCAATTTTCTGGTCGAACATGGTCGCAGCGCGGTGAATTTCGAAGGTGGAATGCTCGCCTGGAGCGCAGAGGGAGAACCACTCGTGAGCGACGACGGCGAAGCGACGATTATCTAGCACGACTTGGTGCAATGACGCAACATCATTGACGACAAAAGGTATATCGGGTGTTTCACGCCAAAACACGGTGATGTAGCGCACCTGTGCGAAGAACTTGGTGACGTCGATGGGTACATGTAAAACTCCCAGAAGCACGATTGCGCCTTTGATGGATCAGCAGTGCCCCACGACGCATACGCATGGAGAGATAATTGCGAGGCCGCATAACTGTCCTTCGAGGACTAGGAATACTGCTCACCGGCGTTCTCGTGATCGGTGCCCTCGGGTCGCCTGTCGGCGCGTCGGGCATCCTCCCGCCCAACAATCCGGTAGCCAATGTTCTGCCTTCGCCCAACTTCCTCTCGAGTGGCTCCTGTCAGGAGACGGCGTTGGCGACGCCTTGTTCGAATCCATGTGTTCGACTCGTGGGACCGCGTTCGAATCGTCGCCCTCAGTTTCCGGCGTTCGACAGCACACCAGCCTGCACCGAGTTCATACTGAGAGCGCTGAACAACGCCCGGGTGGACGAGGGTCTTTCGCAACTCGTGTTGCCAACGAATTGGTATCACCTACGTCCTCAGGAGCAGGTCTTCGTCATCGTCGACCTGGAACGGACCTCGCGTGGGCTTCCGCCATATCTCGGACTCAACCGAGACTTGCACGCCGCCGCACAAACCGCCGCCGCCCATAAGACTGATCCCGCCTACGCAAAGGGTTTTGCTGCGGGGCTCGATCCGCAGGGCGAGCGCGGCATGGGAAGCACATTGGCGATGGGCTACGCGGTACTAGAAGCCGACTACATCTGGATGTACGAAGACGGTTGGGGCGGCACCACCACCTTGACCCCGAACCTCGCGTGCACGTTCGCCGGAGCTCTCGGATGCTGGGGTCACCGCGACGAACTGCTCGGCTACGACGGGAGTTACAACTTCGGCGTAGGACTCCACTGCACGAAATGTGAGATGGGCACGGGATTCGCAATTGTGAATCACAGCGCATCAATCACGAGTCTCGTCGAACTTCCGGCCGGCTCTCCCCCGCCGATGTACTTCACTTGGGTCAAAGATGTCGTACCGTTCTTAGTTTCGTAATTCGTTGCTCCCTTTTGCGGCGACGTTGAAATCGGCCGCGAGAGTAGACGGTAACGTTGAATGTGCGCGAGCATGGCAACGCGCCGAGAAGACGGGCTTGGTGCTTGAAATCCATAACCGTTAGCGCCAGAGAAAAGTCGGAGGTATGGTCGAATGGCTTTTGGTCGTCGCAGAATATTCCGCCGTCGAATGAAGCTCAACCTTCGAACCCTGATTCGATTGGCCATCCTTTGTCTGATAGTAATTATCATCCTCAAACTGCTTAATGTGATTTAAGGGGCTCATCGGATTCTGACGGGGTCCCGAAAAGGGGCGTTGGGTGTCGGCTGCGTCGGCGACGTGCTGTGCGCCGCCAGCAGTTGGCGAAACGCTCGCGACGCGAACAATCTGCTCGACCCTTGGCATACTTTGCACCATGAACGGTTCGTCTCAGATGATCGGTCGCCGCGTCCTCGTCGACGGGATGATGGGGTCCGGGAAGAGCACCTTCGCACGTGCGCTCGCGGCAAGGACTGGATTGCCGGTGATTCACCTCGACGTCCACTACTGGAAGCCGGGCTGGGCGCGACCGTCAGACGTCGAATGGCGAGAACGGCAACGCGCGCTGCTCGCGAGCGAGGCTTGGATCGTCGACGGGAACTACAACGAGTCGCTTGACCTCCGGCTGGAACGCGCGGAAACCTTCGTCTTTCTCGATACTCCTTGGTGGTTGTGCGCAGGTCGCGCGTTTGTGCGAGGGCTTCGCAAGCCCATTGGCGAGATACCCGAGGGTTGCGAGAACTCGGTCAAGCGACGCTTATGCGACGAGTGGGGCGGCATTGGCAGGATTTGGCGCCACCGCCGATCAGAACCTGAGTACGCGCGCTTCGAGGTCTTGCGGCACGGGACTGACACGACGGTGCACGTGCTCCGTTCGCGTCGGGAAGCGAGCGCGTTTCTCGATGCCGTCTGCCGCTAGAGAGCACCATCCCCGTCCGGACCATAGCGCCGAGCTGTCGTCGACGCCAGCTCCCTACCAGTCCAGTTCGATCCCAGCCCGCCAATGATCAACCCGACCGCTCGGCCAGTGGATGGACCTCGTTTGGGTCGAGAGGGCCACCTACTGGCGAAGTGATTCGGGCGAGTTATCGCTGGTTGTAGCGCACCGACGCACGCTGACCGTGGGCGAACAAGAGGAAGAACGTGTGCACCCCGCGACGTACGGAGGACGAAATCGTCACGCGTACGGTCAGGACCCTTCCGGTGTCGCGAAGTACGCCGATCCTGGTTCTCCCGACGCTGCTGCTAATGCGGGGCCGACCGTAGAAGTGAACCCCAATGATTGACGTCACGATCGAGCGTCCGGTCAAGACGGCCGAACTCATCCTGAATGCGCGCGGCGCGCTGATCGGGCGACGGGCGAACGAGACAGTCGTGGCGTTGGAGTGGGCCTCCAGGTACGTCGCGTCGCCGGCCTTGGTCGCCGTGACCAAGCAGGTACCCACACGCGAGGCGTTCAAGATGCCATTGGACACCGAGCAACCCGCGCTGCCCGCATTGGTGAGCGCGTAACTTACGACGCCCGATCCCGAACCACCCGATGAGGACAGTGCGATGGGCGTCCCGAAGTATCCGTTGGTGCTGGTGAGATAGAGGGGGGCTTGAGCCTTCAGGGCCGTGATGCGCACAGTAATGCTCTGGCGAATCTGCGTAGCGGCCGCAAAGGCGCCGTTACCTGGATCGTCGAAGTCCACCAGGCACGTACCGGGAGCGGTGAAGCTGACCTTACCGGACTTGATGGTGCAGCCAGTCGAATTGCCGTCGAGCGTGATTACCACGGTGTCACCCGAGGTGGCCGTGGCACTCGCGCTGTACGTGTCGTGCACGATTCCGGTAGTCGGGGCCGTGCTGGGGTGAATCTCATTGGTCGAATACACGTGAATATGTTGTTGCACCTGGTTGGCGGCGGCGTAGGTCGTGTTGCCGGCGTCGTTGAAGTCAATGACGCAACTGCCCGTACCGGTGAAGCTGAGCTTCGTCCCGGCGAGCGTGCAACCGGTTGAGGTGGCGTCCAGTGAGATGATGACGGTGTCGCCCGAGGTGGCTGAGGCGCCGGTGGTAAAAGTACCGCCCGCACTGCCGGCCGGTGGTGGCGTCTTGGCGCTAATGGTATTGGCTGTCGTACCTGCGGCCGATGCGGGCGCTGTGGCGACGAAGTTCAAACCCACGACTAAGAACACCGTCGCCGTGGCGACGGCTATGAACGGGGTCGCGAGGGAACTACTCGACCAACGATGACTAAAAACCTTCGGGATGTTGCGCACTTTGGTACCTGCCTTCTTACGGTGTCTGACGAAGTGTCAGCTCGGAAGGAAGCAGGTTTCTAGACGTCCCGTGATCCACTTTAAACGACTAGGACGTTCCGTTAACCGTCAGATTCGGCCCCCTCCCCTTTCGAGTGTGACAATCAGATGACGAATCACCGTGGGCGTGGACGACGACCGGGCCGGACGCTGACACTGGGGGCAGCGAACGTCCTCGACGACCTGTTCGATCACGAGGGCCACCTCAGGACCTCGACGCTCGTAGTGCAGCACTCGCACATCTTTGAGGCCCACGAGGGCGTGGAGAATCTCGCTAGGGTCGGACAGGACAAAGGTGTTTTCTGTTTGTTTTCTCACAACTACAACTGAAGCACCCTCGTCGTTTCAGTTGCGGAGACTCTTCAGGGCGCGAACTCCCCACCAGAATCCGATGAGCCGACAAAGGGCGTGTCGCAGCTCCATGGCACACTGTTGCAACTGACTTATGTCGGCCCACTCAGCCGACATCTGTCGCTGACTCAGCGCAGTCCCGACAGATTTCACGCGCAGTCCCAACGGGATTCGAACCCGTGCCTCCACCTTGAGAGGGTGATGTCCTAGGCCACTAGACGATGGGACCATGAGCGAAACGGGGCGTCGCACTCCGTTTCATTCGCTCGGGGGCAAGGACTCGAACCCTGAATAACTGGACCAGAACCAGTTGTGTTGCCAATTACACCACCCCCGAAGGGCTTGGAAAGCCTACCCGAGTTGCTGAAGATATCGCCAGCGCTGAACGTGCACTCCGGTCAGTCGAACCACGAATGGAAACGTTGGAATCCAATGATGCGTCCAACGCCGACTTCGAAGGTCTCCTTCAAGTAGTACTTCCAGAGCGAATGCTTCACCGTCGGAGAGTTGCGCACAGGCGACGAATTCGGAGTCAGTCCTTGGGACGAGCAGATCGCCATCGCGCGGTCCTCGTGGAAAGGGTCCGTGACCGTAAGTACGGACTTGATGTCGTGTGATTTCAACCTCGACAGGATCGTCACAACATTGCGCCACGTATCAGTCCCGGATCCCTTCAAGATCTTTGTGGCTGGCACGCCGCGTGCTTCAAGATACGTAGCCGATACGCCGGCCTCGGTGAATTGATCACCCGGTCGCTTGCCCCCGGTGACGGCGATCCACGGCGCACGGTCCTTGTGCCATAAGAAGAGCGCTTGATCAAGACGGGCCCGCAATTCCGGTGAAGGCGTTCCATCGTTTTCGGTCGTGCCAAAGACCAGAATCGCCTGCGCGTGCTTCGTGGAGTGTTCGTGACCGGTCATCCAGATCTGGACGAAGGTAATCGCGAAATAGAGGATCACGACGCTGATCAAAGTCGCGACGATGCGAAGGACGAGTTTGATCGGACCGAAGATCACCCGTCGGCACGAACCAAGGCGCCTCGCAGGCGCTTCAACACCGCCTCACGCCCTAACAGTTCCATCGACTCGAAGAGGGGCGGACCCACCAACGTGCCGGTGATGGCGCAGCGAATCGGTGCCTGGCTCTTGCGCAGGGCCAATCCGAGTGATTCACCCAACTGCAGCGTCGACTCGTGTAGCGCGACAGTGTTCCACTCGACAGTGGCGAAGGCATCGATGGCCAATCCGAGGACCTTTCGCCCAACGTCATCGTTGGCGATGGTCTTATCGAAGGCCGCGTCGTCGTAGGGAACCTCATCGAGGAAGAAGAAACTCACCATCGACGGAATCTCCCCCAGCGTCGCGACGCGTTCTTGCACCAGATGGGCGACGCGGTGGAAGAGCTCCGCGTCGAACTGGAGATGGGTCCAGGGCACTTGACGGTCGCTCGGTCGCCACTCACTCAACCACGGCGCGACCCATGGCGTCGCCGCCTCGACGAACTCGTCCAGGCTCAACGCTCGGATGTACTCACCGTTCATGTGCGTCAGCTTCTTCACGTCAAAGAACGCCGGCGAGTGCGAGACGTCCTCGAGGCGGAACTGCTCGACGAGGGTCGCGCGCGGCACGATCTCTTCTTCACCGCGCGGACTCCACCCAAGGAGTGCCAAGTAGTTGACAAATGCCGTCGGTAGGTAGCCCTGGTCGTGATAGGACTCGACCGCCACGGGGTCCTTGCGCTTTGAGAGCTTCTTGCGCTGCTCGTTCACGAGCATTGGCAGGTGGGCGTAGAGCGGCAGCGCTACCGGCTCGATACCTTCGCAGAGATTGAGCGCTTCCCACATCATCACTTGCTTGGGCGCCGTCGGCAGTAGGTCCTCGCCGCGTATGACGTGGGTGATCCCCATGCATCGATCGTCGACGGCGTTGGCCAGTGGATAGAGCACCACGCCGTTGGAACGCACGACGATGAAATCCTCGTAGCTATCGTGCGCGAAGGTGACGTCACCTCGTATCACGTCATGCACGACCGTGACGCCTTCCTCGGGCACTCGAAAGCGCAGGGCCGTCGAGTCCGTGCGAGGGACATTGCGATCGCGGCAGTAGCCGTCGTAGCCGGGCTTGTCGTTGGTCTTGATCCGTACATCAATCTCTTCTCGCGTGCAGTCACACGCGTAGAGATAGCCGTTGGCATACAGGGCTTCGGCGGCTTCGACGTGATCGGACAACAGGTCGCTCTGCAAGAAGGGACCCTCATCGAAATTGAGATCCAGCCAGTGCATCGCCGTGATGATGCCCTCGCGCGCTTCTTCAATGTTGCGCTCGGTGTCGGTGTCTTCGATGCGCAGTATGAACGTACCGTGGCTCTGGTGAGAGAAAAGCCAGTTAAAGAGCGCCGTTCGCGCGGTGCCGACGTGGAAGAAGCCCGTCGGCGACGGCGCGATGCGGACGCGAGGACCGCTCACCGATTACTCCTCAAGAGAGAGGGCGCCGTTCGGACAACTGGCGACGGCCTCGCGAAGGCGCTCGTCGAAGTCCGGCCCGGGATTTTCATTCAACACGTACATGAAGCCGTCGTCACGGACCTCGAAGACTTCAGGCGCGATACCCATACACACGGCGTTGCTGGAACAGGCGTCGTAATCAACAATGACCTTCATGGGCACTCCTTCGCGTGAATGACTCCATCGTAAGCGCCTGAACGGCGATGCGAATGCGTACACTCGAATCGACTTGAGGAGGAACATATGGAGACGCGCGCCCTGGGATCGCTGCAAGTGTCGGTCGTCGGCGTGGGGTGCAATAATTTCGGCTCTCGCCTCGACCAAGCCGCGACGACGGGCGTCGTCAACGGCGCCCTCGAAGCCGGTGTCACCTTCTTCGACACCGCCGACACCTACGGCAACACCAAGTCCGAAGTGATGCTCGGCGTCGCGCTCGGTAGCCGTCGCGACGACGTCATAATCGCGACCAAGTTCGGCATGCCGATCGACGACACGCACTACGGCGCGAGCCCGGCGTACGTGCGTTCGGCGTGTGAGGACTCACTGCGCAGGCTCGGCACCGACCACATCGATCTTTACCAACTGCACTACCCCGACGACACGGTGCCGATCGCCGACACGTTGGGTGCCCTTCGAGAACTCGTCGGGGCCGGCAAGGTCCGCGAGATCGGATGCTCGAACTTGACCGCCGAGCAACTGCGCGACGCCAAGACGTCGGGCGGGGACGGTCCGGCGTTCGTCTCGGTGCAGAACCAGTACTCGCTGCTCGAACGTGAGCCCGAGCGAGACGGAGTCCTTGAGGCCTGTGCGGCGCTCGAGATGAGTTTCTTGCCTTTCTACCCGCTCGCCAACGGTCTCCTCACCGGCAAGGTCCGTCCCGGTCAGCCGATTCCCGAGGGGTCGCGTCTCGCCAAGATGGCGCCCGAACGAAGCGTGCACTGGTTGGGTGATGAACTGCAGTCGAAGGTCGCGACGCTGCTCGAGTACGCCGAATCGATCGACGTACCGATTCTGTCGCTCGCCTTCTCGTGGTTGCTGAGCCACGATGTCGTCGCCAGTGTCATCGCCGGAGCGTCCAACGCGGACCAGGTTCGTGCGAACGCCCACGCCGTAACGGCACTTGGCCCGGACGTGATTGCCCGGCTGAACGAACTGACGAGCTAATTGGCCTTGACGGCCGCCACCATCTTGGTGAGTGTGTCCTTGGCGTCGCCGAATACGAGCGTCGTCTTGGGGTTGTAGAGAAGATCGTTCTCGATGCCGGCGAAGCCCGGTCGCATCGAGCGCTTCAAGAACACGACGTTCTCGGCCAAGTCGGCGTGGATGATGGGCATGCCGTAGATCGGCGAACTCGGGTCATCGGTCGCGGCCGGGTTCACGGTGTCATTGGCGCCCACCACCAGGGCCACGTCGGCCGTGGCGAGTTCGGAATTCGCCTCGTCCATCTCGAGGAGCTGTTCGTAGGGGACGTTGGCTTCGGCGAGCAAGACGTTCATGTGTCCCGGCATGCGTCCGGCCACCGGGTGGATGGCGTAGAAGACTTCGATTCCCTTGGATTCGAGCAGTTCGGCCAGCTCGCGCAGCACGTGTTGGCCCTGGGCCACGGCCAGCCCGTAGCCGGGAATGATCACCACGCGCGAGGAGAATCCCAGCATGATGGCGATGTCCTCGGGCGTGCCCGAGCGAACACTGCGTCCGTCCTCGCGCGTCGTGGCGCCACTGGCGGTCACGACCGAACCGAAGGCCGAGAAGAGCACGTTCGAGAGGCTTCGACCCATGGCCTTGCTCATGAGTCGGGTGAGCAAGATGCCCGAAGCCCCGACGAGTGTGCCGGCGACGATCAACAGGTTTGAGCCCAGCGTGAAGCCCGAAGCCGCGACCGCCAAACCGGTGAAGGCGTTCAGCAGCGAGATCAACACCGGCACGTCGGCGCCGCCGATGGGCAAGACGAAGATGACGCCGAGGACGAACGCGAGGGCGAGGAGGATCCACAAGAGACTCGTCGACGCGGTGACGAGGATCGTCACGATCAGTGCCAACGCCGCGAGCCCGACGACGCCGTTGATCAATTGTTGACCAGGGTAGGTGACGGGTCGACCGGTCATGAGTTCTTGGAGCTTGGCGAAGGCGACGGCCGATCCGGCGAAGGACACGGTGCCGATCAAGACACCGAGCAGGACTTCCAAAATGACGTACGTCGCCGGGTGAGTCGACTTGATATGGATGAACTCCGTGATCGACACGAGGGACGCGGCGCCGCCGCCGACGCCATTGAAGATCGCCACTAACTGCGGCATGGCGGTCATCTTCACGAACCGGGCCGTCGGCACCGCAATCACCGCGCCAATGAACATGGCGAGGAGGATGAGCCAGACGTGGCGAAGGGCGTGGCCGTCGACGTAGTTGAAGAACGTGGCGACGATGGCGACCAACATGCCAAAGGCCGCCACCATGTTCCCGCGCCTGGCGTGCTTGGGACTTCCGAGGCCCTTCAGCGCGACGATGAACGTCGTCGCCGAGAACAGGTAGATCAGATCGATCAGTGTCTGACGACTCACTGGGACACCTCGTCACCGGGCTTCTCTTTGGCCCTCGGGGCCCGGGGCTTGAACATCTCGAGCATGCGGTCGGTCACGACGAAGCCGCCCACTACGTTGAGCGTCGCCAGTATCACCGCAAGGAATCCGAGGACCTCTTGGAGATTCGTCGTCGCCCCGCCGAGAATCAGCATCGAACCCACGAGGATCACCCCATGGATGGCATTCGATCCACTCATCAATGGCGTGTGCAGGATCGACGGCACTTTGGCGATGATCTCGGTTCCGACGAAGGCTGTCAGAATCAGCACCGTCAAGTACTGCAATACGACGTTGTGCATTAAGCGGTCTCCTTCGCTTCGGGGACGATCGCCACGTGAGCGAGTCCTAATGCCTCGGCGGTCGGCGCGTGATTGATCGCGCCGTCACGCGCGACGGTGACGCCAATGACGACTTCGTCGTTCCAGTCGGGCGCCAGTTGGCCTTTCGAACCGAATAGGGCCAACAACTTCAGCACATTGTTCGCGTACATGAAGCTCGCGCTCGCCCCCATCTCGGCGGGCGGATTCGACATGCCGACGATCCGAACGCCGTGGTGCTCCACGACCTCTCCGACCTTCGTCAACTCGCAGTTGCCGCCACCGTCAGCGGCCATGTCGACCACCAACGAGCCTTCGCCCATGGCCTCGACCATGGCCGTCGTCACGAGGATCGGCGACTTGCGACCGGGTACGGCGGCGGTCGTGATCACGACGTCGGAGTTGGCGACCTCGCTGAGGAGCGCGGCCTGTTGTTGTTGGCGCTCTTCGTCGGTCAACTCTCGGGCGTAACCACCAGCGGCGTCGGCCGTGACGTCAAGTTTCACGAAGACCGCTCCCGCAGATTCGGCTTCTTCCTTGGCGGCCGAACGCACGTCGTAAGCCCGCACCTTGGCGCCCAGGCGCTTGGCCGTCGAGATAGCTTGCAGGCCGGCGACGCCAACCCCCATCACTAGGACTTTCGCCGGCCGAATGGTGCCGGCCGCCGTGGTCAAAAGGGGAAAGAAACGGTCGAAGAGTGATGCGCCTTTTAGTGCAGCGCGATAACCCGAGACGGTGGCCTGCGACGAGAGCGCGTCCATGTATTGAGCGCGCGAGATTCTCGGCAAGAGGTCAAAGGAAAGTATCGTCACCCGACGATCGTTCAGCGCTTTCACCACGTCCAGAGCGAGTAGGGGCGAAAGAAACGAGAGATGCACCGCTCCTTCAGGGAGGAGTGACACTTCCGCCACCGTGGGCGGATTCACGCGCACGGTGATGTCGCCGGTTGGTGCATCGGAGATCGTCGCGCCGACCGCTTCGTAGGTGGCGTCATTGAAGTGCGAGAGCGCTCCAGCGCCGCGCTGCACCAAGACCTCCCAGCCGTCTGTTACAAGGGATTTCACGGCGTCAGGGGTGAGGGCGACCCGCGTTTCGCCCGCGCGCGACTCCTTGCAAACCGCAATTTTCATACCCTGTTTCTAGCAGCCCGTTTGATACCCCTCGTAGGGTCATGCGTCCTATCGTCGCAACATGCGTTCTGACGAGATCGTCACCCGGCCGTTGGTGACGGGTGCGAAAACTCGTGCCGTTGTCACATCACCGCACTAGAGAAGGACTATGAAAACTTTTATCGCGAACGTGAAATCACCCGTCGGGATGTGGAGCGTCGTCGGCACCGACGAAGGCGTCACGCATATTCATCTGCCGCAGGACGAACTGACAGCGTCCAAAGGTGCGATGCCGAAGCCAGTCGCCGACACCGTTACCCAACTCAAGGAATACTTCGCGGGCTCACGACGGACGTTCAAGGTCATATTGGCGCCTTCACCGGCGACATCTTTTCAGCGTGACGTGTGGGCAGCGCTTAGAAGGATCCCCTACGGCCAGGTCCGCACCTACGGCGAAGTCGCCGATGAAATCGATCGACCGCGCGCCCATCGAGCGGTCGGCAACGCGAACCACGCCAATCCGTGGCCCATCGTCGTGCCCTGTCACCGGGTCGTCGCGTCGAGTGGTCTCGGTGGCTACGGAGGCGGCGATCGGGTCAAGCGATATCTGCTCGATCTCGAGGGCGTCCACTACGACTGAAGCGCCTTCGCCGATACATCACGAACTCGGACGCTTAGGAAACGGTGACCGGCTCTTTCAGGGCGGCGAACATCGCCAGTGATCCATCGGCGAAGTGTCGTCGCTCGTCGTCGCTGAGGACGTCAAAACATTCAGCCATCTTGGCTGAGGTCAACTCTTCGGCCCGCACCTTCTTGGCCGCGGTCTCGGGCGTCACGCTCGGCGTCTCGTCTTCGACGTAACCGTGAAGGGTGAAGATCATGGGGTCTTGGAGATAGCAGGCTTCGACCGCGCTCAGGCCGACTTCGTCCACCGCGTCAATGTGCATACAGCCCCGAAGCTCGCGCATCAAGATGCAACCGAGATAGGCGGCGTGCAACGGATTGTCCGGCACCTTGTATTGCTTGTAGCCATCGACGAGGTGATGGCGGCCACTCTCGACCGCGGCGGCTACCTTGTGGGCCGCGGCGGCGAAGTCACTCAGCACTTGGACATCAACCGCGCCGAACGTACGATCGGCGAACTCATAAGCCGAGCGAACGTAGTCGGCCGCGACTGCGACGGGATCGACTCGTTGTTGAGGCGATGTCCACAGTCGTTCGATGACTCTCGGGTGGAAGAAGGTGAAAGCCTCGATGATCACCTCGGTGTCGACGTTGCCGAGGGTGCCACCTCGACCGACGCCGTAGTACTCGTAGATATTGAGACCATTTTCCTTGGCGCGCGCGCCCGTCAGCGGATCGAAGTAGAACGACATACCGAGCACCTGGAGCGCGTCAGCGGTGAGTTCAGCGAGTTCCCAAGAGTTCATAGCGCACCTTACGTCGGGTGCGACAGCCAAGTTTCCCCTACGTTGGGTGCTCCGCCGTCTCGCCGTACCCGAAGTTCTATCTTCGTGCCGTGATCGGTCGCCACGAAACGCGCGTGGCCGCCGTGGCGCTGGACGATCTCGGCGACTATGGCGAGTCCCAGGCCGGTGCCGCCGGAATCGCGTGCGCGCGCCGGGTCCGAACGAGCGAATCGTTCGAAGAACCGCTCGCTCTGACTGACGTCGATCCCTTCGCCGTCGTCGGCGACTGTGATCACCGCGTCGTCGCCGTCGTAGTGCGAATCGAATCGCAACTCGTGAGTCGCGTAGCGCGACGCGTTGTCGACCACGTTTCGGATCATGCGTTTCATCATCGCTTGGTCCGCGGTAACGCGCGTGGGATGCACCTGCGTGGTGTCCACTCGAAGCTCACTGAGCAGGCGCACCCGGTGACCTTCGTCGAACAGCACGTCATCGAGGTCGACGTCGACGCGGTGGATCTCGGCGCGGTGTTCGTCATGTCGGGCTAACCACGCGAGATCGTCGATCAGCGTTTCGAGCCGACGACCCTCGCGCATCACAACCTCGCTGACCTCGGTCCAATTCGCTCGCTGCGGATCCTTCGCGGCCCGTTCGGTCGTGGCGAGAAGTGTCGTGAGCGGACTTCGCAACTCGTGGCTGGCGTTCGACACGAACTCCTGCCCGAACACCGAGGACGCTTCCAGTCGTTCCAGCATGGCGTTGACGGTGCGAGCCATCCTCGCAATCTCGTCGTTGCCGCCGGTGGCGGGCACTCGCTGGGAGAGATCGGTCGCGGCGATCGTGTCGACGCGTCGTCGAATTGACTCGACGGGCGCGAGCGCCAAGCCCATGCCGACCCAAATGAGTGCGGCGGTCAGCAAGAGCAGCAGCGGGAACGAGATGCCCAGACTGGTGATCAACACCCCCACGCTGTGGTCGATACCTTCGCCGTAGACGAAGCCAAAGATCAAGCCTGATCCGCGCTTGCTGGAGAACGTCTCGACCTGGCCGGAGCTGATCGCAGACAACGTCGCCGCAGTCGCATGCGTTCGAACCAAATTGACCGTCAAGCCGTCGATCGATGCGTTGTCGAACGTTTCGTGGGCCAGGACCGGCGCATTTGCAATGGCGGTACTGGCGGCCCAGACCTGCGTACCCGTGATATTCGTGACCTGGATCACGACGTTGCCGTGCATCGGAAGAAGGACTCGGTGGTGCTGGACTGTTTTGTAATTCGCGAAGCGCTCCTGCGTGCGGAGCATTTCGCCTTGAATCTGAGTATTGGCGTTCGTCGCGAGAGAGTTGCGTACGAGGTGCACGAGCGCCAAGCTCGTGACGCCCAGGATCAACGCGATCGCTGCGACGAAGATCATCGTAAGACGCGCTCGGATTGAGAACCGGTGCAGCAACGTAATCAGCCCGCGTGAACGCTGTAGCCGACGCCCCGCACGGTCTTAATCATCGAATGATTGGACCCGAGGTCGATCTTGCGACGCAAGTAGCCAATGTAGACCTCGACGATGTTGGGATCGCCGTCAAATCCGCTGCCCCACACCGCCTGGAGGATCTCACCTTTGGCGAGGGGCTCGCCCACTCTCCCCATGAGGTATTCGAGCAACGCGAACTCGCGAGGGGTCAACGTGACGTCGCGACCGTAGGCGATGACGGCGCGTCGCATCGGGTCGAGCGAGATCGGTCCAACGACCAATTTGCGCGGGCGACCGCGCTCGTGTCGCCGTAACAGCGCGCGGAGGTGAGCTATCAGGATCGAGTTCTCGAAGGGCTTGTGCAAGAAGGCATCGGCACCGGCCTCGAGCCCTTCGACCTCGTCCAATTCCCCATCCTTGGCGGTCAGCACCAGCAAAGGCGTATGGACGCCCGCCGCGCGCAGATCCTGACAGACGCTGAATCCGTTTCGCTTCGGCAACATGAGGTCGAGCACGATGACGTCGAAGTCTCCTTTGAGACCGACCATCAATCCCGATTCGCCGTCATAACATTGCACGACGTCAAAACCGTCGTCTTCCAGCAGGTTCGCCACTGCTCGCGAGAGGTGCTGGTCATCCTCGATGACCAGCACTCGCCGGCGTTTTCCACTCATTGCAAGTAGAGGTTACCTTTCGAGCCTTTGACAGTCCGGAGCTTTGCCAGACCGTGCGTCGCGGGATCGTGGAGGACGTCACCGGTTCCGAGCGAGATCGCAACCGTGCCACGGGCAGATGACGGTGTCATTGGGTCAGTGGTAGCCGGCCTTGCGGCTTGCCGACGGGCCGAGCGTCTCGTTGGCGAGGAAATAAATTCGCTAACCGGGTCTTGACGCAACCCCCATCAAGAAGAATGGACGAGTGCTCGCCGCTTCCATTGTCTCGTATCTGCTGAACGAGATTCATCGACTCCCGAGTGGGCTGGTCTACGGACTCGTCACCGCACTCGTCTTCGGCGAAGCGGCGTTGTTCATCGGTTTCATCTTGCCCGGCGAGACCGCGGTCTTGATAGCCGGCGTCGTCGCCTCGCAACATCACGTGAACATCGGGGTCGTGTGCATCTTGGTGGTGGTCGCCGCCATCACCGGCGACTCGGTGGGCTACGCGATCGGCCGACACTACGGCGAGTCGCTGATGAGACTTCCCCTGCTTCGAGGACGACGCGTGACCCTAGAGCGCGCCCTGGAAGGACTTCGACGACGCGGTCCGTTCTACGTCTTCATCGGTCGGTTCACGGCCTTCTTGCGGGCGGTCATGCCGGGGCTCGCGGGCATGAGCCGGATGAATTATCGGCGATTCCTGATCGCGAACGCGCTCGGTGGTCTCCTCTGGGGCATTTCTTTCACACTGCTCGGTTATTTCGCGGGAACGGCCCTCACTCGGATCGAGAAGTTCGCGAGTTGGGCGGGTCTCAGCGTCCTGCTCGCGATGATCCTCTTCCTCATCATTTTTCACTTCGTGAAGAAGCGTCGCGAGGCCAACGAAGACACGGCGATGATCGACGGTGTCGACGACTCAACGAAAGATGACGACTCAACGGAGGACGGTGAGTAGTTCTTCGGATGCATCCACTCGCCAGCCGTCGGATCCTTTGACTAACAGCCCGGCACTCGCGCTGGGACCGTGTCCACGCACGAGGGACCGAAAATACAGTTCGTCACACTCGGTCTCGAGCGCTCCTCGTATTTCACTCACCGGTTGATCCACCCGAACACACGCGCTTCTCACGATCATTTTGGGACCAACGATGGCATCGTCGCGTAACACCTCGATGATCGACTCGATCTGCGCCCGCGCGAGATCCGCGTCGACTCGAGCGTTTCGTCGCCACGGTGGCGCACTGGAATCCAGAAAGCCGTTTGCCAGTGACTGGGGATTGGCGAAGACAACGACTGCTTCGGGCGCGATCGACGTCACGACTCGTTTTGTCTGTTCAACCACCCGTGGGACGACCCACGGCAGGAGCCAGGCCTCGAGTCCGAGCCAGGCCGGCCAGGCCGCGTCAACGATCACTGTCGTCACGCCGAGTCCCAGGGACTGCGCGTGGCCCACGACTTCGGAGTAGCGCGCCAGGGCCGATTCATCCACCTCGCCGCGGCGAGGCTCGACCCGGGCCCACTCGACGTTCAAGCGGATTCCGTCGAAACCCAGCGCCGGGACAAAGTCGAGCACGGCTTCGTAGCCGTGCCAAAGGTCGTCGGCGTCACCGGGTCCCGCGTGGCGACCGAGTGCGATCGTCGGGCGAAAACAGGTCGACGGTTGATACGGTCCGTCGAAACCACCTTCGACGGCGTAGCCCTCGAGGGTGACGTAGCGCCGCGGTCGTCTTTGCACCGGTTCAGTTTCGCACGCCCCGTTCCGACTCAACTCCGGTATCGTTCGACTCGTTGCCCCTCGGGGCCGTTCGAAGGAGCACCATGGCTGACGAAGTACTACGCGAGCGACGCGGACACGTCGAGATCCTCACCATCAATCGCCCCGAGGCGCGCAACGCGATCAATCGAGCGACGGCCATCGCGCTCGGCGACGCCCTCGACGCGTGCGAAAGCGACGACGACGTCTGGGTCGTCGTCTTGACCGGCGCGGGCGACAAGGCCTTCTCTGCTGGCATGGACTTGAAAGCCTTCGCCGCCGGCGAGCTCCCGATCACCGAGAAAGGTTTCGGGGGCATCACGCAACGCGATTTTCCCAAACCACTTATCGCTGCAGCGAATGGCGCAGCGCTGGCCGGCGGTTTCGAGATTCTGATCAGTTGCGACATGGTCGTTGCGGCCGACCACGCGAAGTTCGGCATTCCCGAAGCGTCGCGCGGTCTGGTTGCCGGTGGCGGCGGACTCATCCGCTTGCCCAAGCTCATCCCTCTCGCCGTTGCCTACGAGATGGCGTTGACGGCCGATCCCATCGACGCGAATCGCGCCTACGAGCTCGGCCTCGTCAATCGCGTGGTGCCGGGTGCAGCGGTCCTCGACGAAGCCATAGCGCTCGCGGAACGAATCGCCAAGAACGCCCCGCTCGCCGTGCGAACGTCGAAGGATGTTATGAAAAAGGCGCGCGAGCTGACCGAAGCAGAGTGCTGGGACCTCAACACCCAAGCGTTCGGCCTGATCGGTCGAAGTGCTGATGCTCTGGAAGGGGCAATCGCCTTCGCCGAAAAACGCGATCCCGTGTGGCAGGGCAAGTAGTCGACCTCGGCGTCGTTGCTCAATGCAGGTGATAGACGAGCGCGGACGTGGCCGCCGCCGCCACGACGACGACCGGAAACGGGGCCCTGGCGAATAGCGCCACGAGCGCGACGCCCAGTCCGGCGAGACGATGATCGATGACGACGTGCGTCTTTACGACGACCCCCTCGGCGACCACGAGGGCGCTCAGCAATGAGATGGGAATCAGCGCGTTGATGCGCTGCAGTCGAGCGTCGCCCAACCATCGTTCGGGTATCAAGTAGCCCAGCAGCTTGATCACGAAACACAGGGCACTGGTCGCGCCCAACACGATCCACATTGTCGTCGCGCTCATCGCGACCTCCACCCGAAGATGACAGCCACGACGACGGTCGTGATGATCGGCAGCCCGGCCGGCAACAACGGCGTGACCACGATGGCGAAGACCATCGAGGCGACGGCCACCACGCGCAAGAAGTTCGTTCGCAGTCGCGGCCACAAGAGACCCAAGAAGGCTGCGGGCACCGCCGCGTCCAGACCCCACGACGCCGGATTGCCAAGCGCCTTGGCCCCAAGGGCGCCGAGCAGGGTGAAGATGTTCCAGAAGATGAAGACGCCGGTCCCAGTGATCCAAAAGCCTTCGCGCATCGCCGCGACACCTCGCGGAGCCTGGGAGAGCGCGACGCCAGTCGATTCGTCAATCGTGATCTGCGCGGCCACCACCCGACGTACGCCCCTCACCTTTAACAGAGGCGCCATTTGGATCCCGTACAAGGTGTTTCGAGTGCCCAGTAGCGCGGCCGCCGCGATGGCACCGGCCGCCGCACCGCCCGAAGCGACCACGCCCACGGCGGCGAACTGGCTCGCGCCGGTGAAGGCGAGGAGGGAAAAGAGGCAACTTTGGAGCACCGAGAATCCCGCGGCGACACTGGCCGCGCCGAACGCGACACCGTAGGTACCAACCGTGACCGCGACACTGAGCGAGTCGCGCACAGTGCTCCTGGTCAGGTTCGACATCCGAACAGTCTTGTCGAATCGAATAATCAACTGATACGAGGCGCCTTCGCGGAGCGAAGCGGTGCGCACTACTCTGGAACTAAGCACGTCAAAGGAGAAGGCAGTGTTCTTAGGCGAAATTTTTGGGCCCGATCTCTTGATCGTCATCATCGTCGTCGCAGTACTCCTTTTCGGGGGCGCCGCCATTCCGAAGTTGGCCAAGAACCTCGGTTCGGCCAAGTCCGAGTTTGAAAAAGGACTGAAAGAAGCGAAGACGTCTGACGCCTCGGCTGATAAGCCGTCGAGCACCGCCGAGACCAAGCCCGACGCCGACAAATAGTTCGACGTCGTCAAGGAGCCCGTTTCAAGCCATCGTCACCGCGATCTCGGGTACACCCCTCGGTGCCGCGACGCCGTTCTTGGCGCGAACTTGCACCCGCCGCGCGGCAAGTCCCAGCGGATTTTTGACTAGTGTCGTGACGTGGAATCACCTACCCTGCCCCCACAGGGTGTAACCGTTCGCACTCGTCGTTGGCGTCGCGTGCGTCGTTTAGTTGCACTCCCGATTGCGGCCCTGGCCCTATCAGGCTGCACCGTGCCGTCTTTCGGCGCTCACCAGGGTGCGACGACGCAATCGAGTTCCGTCTACCACCTCTGGCAGGGATTCTCGATCGGTGCCGCCATCATCGGCGGCTTCGTGACGGTGCTCTTCGTGTTCGCGATTATCCGGTACCGCCGCAAGGGTGACAACATTCCGCGCCAGGCTCAGTATCACCTCCCGGCCGAAGTGGTCTACACCGTCGTGCCGATCCTGGTCGTCTTTGGGCTATTCGCCGCGACGTTGGTCGTCGAGAACAAGGAAGTGGCCAACCCCAAATCCGACGTCACCGTGGACGTGAACGCCTTTCAATGGGGCTGGAAATTCACCTACCCGCATACCGAGACCGTCGTGATTGGTCAGACGACCCAGGACCCGACGATGGTCATCCCGGTCAACACCAACGTGCACATCAACCTGACGTCGACCGACGTCATCCACGGCTTTTACGTGAAGGCCCTCAACTTCTCGCGCTACGCCCTGCCGGGCGTGTTGAACCAGTTCACCATCGAAGCCGTAAAGACCGGCACTTTCGCTGGTCAGTGCACGCAACTCTGCGGTCTCTACCATTCGCTTATGTTCTTTAACATGAAAGTCGTCTCGATGTCGCAGTACACCGCGTGGTTGGCCAGTACGGCCAACCCGACGGCGTTCGCCGCGGCCGAAAAGACGACCACGCAACAGACCGCCACACAGGTGCCGACCAAGCCGGCCTCGAGCCACGGGGATAATTAATGACTGACCTCATCACCCCGCCTCCGACCATCATCGACCTGAGACCGTCCGAGGAACACTCAGGACACGAGCACCACGGTGCGACCGGGATCCTGAAGTGGATGACCTCGACCGACCACAAGGTCATCGGACTCTCCTACACCGTCACCTCGGTCGTGATGATGATCATCGGGGGGCTCTTCGCCGAGCTCATCCGGGCGCAACTCGCCTCACCCAACGGGACGCTGGTCTCGCTCGCCCAGTACAACGAACTGTTCACGATGCACGGTTCGGTGATGATCTACCTCTTCGTCGGTCCTTTCGCCTTCGGAGGACTGGCCAACATCATCGTGCCCATTCAAATCGGGGCGCCGGACATGGCCTTCCCGCGTCTCAACGCCCTTTCCTATTGGCTCTATCTCATGGGATCGATCACCATGCTGATGGGTTTTTTCACCGCCGGCGGGGCCGCCAACTTCGGCTGGGTCGCCTACGCCCCGCTCTCGAACTCGATCAACACCCCCGGAGCCGGCGCCGACTTGTGGATCGGCGGACTGTTGCTCACGGGGTTCTCGGCGATCTTCACCGGCGTCAACTTGAGCGCCACGATCTTCTACCTACGCGCGCCGGGCATGACGATGTTCCGAATGCCGATCTTCACCTGGAACATGTTGGTGACCGCGATCCTCATTCTGCTGGCCTTCCCGGTCTTGACCGCCGGGCTCATCATGCTCTACTGCGACCGACACTTCGGGACACATATCTACTCAGTATCCGGAGGAGGTGTTCCGGTGCTATGGCAACACATCTTCTGGTTCTGGGGCCATCCGGAGGTCTATATTCTCGCCCTGCCGTTCTTCGGCATAGCGACCGAAATCATTGCGGTCTTCTCGAAGAAGCCCGTCTTTGGCTACAAGAGCATGGTCTTCGCCACGCTCTCAATCGGCGCGCTGTCGCTCGGTGTGTGGGCGCACCACATGTTCACGACCGGGGTCGTGTTGTTGCCATTCTTTTCGATCATGAGTCTCTTGATCGCGGTACCGACCGGTATCAAGATCTTCAACTGGATAGGCACCATGTGGCGAGGAGAGCTCTGGTTCACAACCGCCATGTTGATGTCTCTCGGCTTCCTGTTTACATTCCTCGTCGGGGGCATCACGGGCGTCTACCTGGCCAGTCCCCCGTTGGACTTCTTCACCCACGACACGTACTTCGTGGTCGCGCACTTCCACTCCATCGTCATGGCCCTGGTGCTCGCGGCAATGGGTGGAATGTATTACTGGGGTCCGAAGTTCACCGGGTACATGCTCAATGAGAAGTTCGGTCGGATACAGTTCTGGTTCCTCTTCATCGGCACGCAAGTCTTCACCTTGCCGCAGTACCTCCTCGGACTGGACGGCATGCCGCGCCGCATCGCGATCTATCCGCACAGTCCGCAGTGGAAGACCTTGAACGACTGGAGCACCTTCGGCGCGGTCCTCGTGGGCATCTCGATGATCGTGTTCGTCGCCAACGTGGGCTACAGCTGGAAGAAGTACCCAGCTGGCGACAATCCATGGGACGGCCAGACACTGGAGTGGTTCACGACCTCTCCCCCGCCGCACCACAACTTCTACCGCTTGCCCCAGATCAGATCGGAACGTCCGACGTGGGATTACAACCACCCGGAACACCTGTCGCTGGCTCACGGAACGCTGAGCATCGGTCATCACCATGAACCACCGCTCTCCAATATGGTCGTCGGAGCTCTCGAACACGAACAGGATCACGACCGATGAGGGTCGAAGCCAAGATCCTTCTGAGCCTCGGCACCTTCTTCGGCATCATGTGCGCCGTCTACTGGAACTGGAGCCTCGAAAACGCCGGTGGCGTGATGATGTTCGCCGGCATGTTGCTTTGCTTCTTGCCCGGCAGCTACTACTACTGGTGGAGCCGTCGGATGAAGGCTCGGCCAGAAGACGAACCGCACGCCACCCAAGCTGAAGGCGCTGGCGTCGTCGGCTCCTTTCCCGGTTCATCGATCTTTCCCTTCACACTGGGCATGGGAGCATTTTTCGTCGTCCTCGCGCTGGTCTTCGGCATCTGGTTCTTGGTACCGGGACTCGGGCTTGTCACGTGGGCACTCCTTGGTGCGACCGCCGAAGGTCGTCGCGGGGGTCACGTCTAAGCAACGTGTGGGCTCACTTTTGACTGCAGCACAACACGCGCTCGCTTTCGTCCAAGCGCTGGTACACGACCGGCCAACCATCATCTTTGTGATGACATAATTCGGTTCATAACGAAGTATGTCTCGCCTGGCAAGGGGCGACTACCGAATTTGTAATGGGGATGTTCGAAGAGGTGAGAAGGGATTGGGGCCATGGCACACAGCCAGGAATGGAGTGCGTCTTTCGCATCAGCACCGACCAGTGCTCTCTGTTTCTATGACGAGATCATGGTTCCGCGAATGTTCGATCCGTGGGCCGAACTCTTGCTCGATCAACTCACATTGCAGAGTGGACAAGCGGTTCTCGACGTCGCCTGTGGTCCTGGAACTGTGGCTCGACACGCCGCGCAGCGCGTTGGCCCACGAGGACGTGTTACGGGTTGCGATCTGAGTCAAGCGATGCTTGAGCTCGCGCGCTCCAAGAGATCGGTTGGAGACAGTGCCCCAATCGAATACCTGGAGTGCCCGGCCGATTCGCTGCGCGTCGCTGACGACGCGTTTGATGTGGCGACCTGTCAGCAGGCCGTGCAATTCTTTCCCGACCGCCCGGCAGCCTTGGCCGAGATGCGACGAGCCTTGCGTCCCGGCGGACACTTGGGCATTGCCGTGTGGTGCGCCATCGAGGACAGTCCGCCGTTCGCGGCCCTGAAGAGTGCCTTGGGACAGGTGCTTGGAACAGATGCTGCGGATGCGTTCGGGGCCGGTCCCTGGGGATTTAGTGATCCGGATTCGCTGGCTCGACTCGTCAATGACAGCGGATTCACGGATGTGAAAGTACGTAGATATGAGTTGCCGTTGGTTTTTGAAGGTGGCCCCGGTCAGCTCTTGCTGACGCTGCGCGCGACCTCAGTGGCGACGGCCCTCGCGCAACTCCCTGAGTCGGATCTATCGGAGCTCGCTGCAGCCACTGAGGAGGCCACTCGCTCGATCACCTTCGACGGAATCGTGCGCTCGCACGCAACTTCGAACATCCTGACTGCGCAAGTCGGATCGTCGTAGGCAATCCATATTTTGTTGCCGACAAACGTCGAACGACTAATAGGACTGGAAAGTCTAGAGAGAGCCGATTCGTGAGAGCGGCCAAATCCGAAAGAACGCCTTACCGATGATGTCCGAGCGAGGGACAACGCCCCAAAACCGGCTATCGCACGAGTTCGCGCGATTGTCGCCCATGACGAAATAACTGTTCGCCGGCACCGTGATCTTCTTGATCGGTGGATTGAGAGTGTGGAAATACGTCCATGGTTCGTGCAACTTCCGCGGCCGTGGATGCTGTGTCGTACTCACGAACACGCTATTGCCTTTGGAAGTCAGGGTTTGGCCCGGTACTGCGATCACTCGCTTCACCAAATCGCTGTAGTTGCCGTCATCGCACTGCTCGGCGGGCGGTGCCTTGAAGACGATGATGTCACCAACATTGATGGTCCCGAATCGGACGCTCAACTTGTCGACCAGAATGCGATCGCCGGTGTGGAGCGTGGGATTCATCGATTTCGACGGAATGAAGAACGTCTGAACTGCGTACAGGCGAACGAGGAACGAGGCGAGAACGGCAATGACGAGGATCACGCCCCACTCAATGATGATCTTTCGCTTCGGCCTATTCACCGAACACCGTCCTGGAGGACGATGTCATGCGTAACGGATTGTTCGGAGCCACAGCGACATTGTTAAAGGCTAGTGATGACGTGAACACTGAGATGCAGCACTCACTCGATTTCGACGATCAATGAAGGAATCGTTGGCGCAGGACCGAACTATCAAGCGTCTCGCTTCTCCAACAGCGAGGCACCGATGAGCAACAAGGCCACGGCATAGATGCCCATGACGATCATGCCGACCCACGGCGAAAACGCCTGGAACACCTTCCCGTGAGTTGTCACCATCTGGACCGCGATACGGTCCGGCATGAACTTGCGTACGTCGAGTGAAAGTTGTGTGGGCAGCACCTGGACGATGATCGGAAGCACCAGCAATATGGCGACGAACGAACTGATCGCACCAGCCGTGTGACGAATGATCGTCCCCAAGCCCATGGCCATAAGGCCAAGTGCGCACACGAAAAGTCCGCCGCCGAAGACCGCGCGGAGAGCTCCGGGACTCGAGAGCGAGGCGTGGGTGGCCGGCGCCGACAGCAGAGCCTGTCCTAGGAAGAAGGCCACGAACGACGTCAACTCAGCGACGATGAAGGACAACACTCCGAAGACGACGGTCTTGGCGGCTAGAACCCGCGTCCGGTTGGGAGCCGCACAGAAAGTGGCTCGGATCGTCCCGGTGGTGTATTCGGCGCTGATGACCAGCACCCCGAGGACACCGACAGAGAACTGAGCGAACAACAGACCGGTGAGACTCGTCGCCGTCGGGTCGAAGCCCGCGTGATTCACAGGACCCATGCTGTACCAGTGCGAGCGGGTCAAGGCGGTAACGAGCGCCCCGATGCCGATGCCCAGGGCGATCGTCACGCCAATAGTCCACATGGTCGAACGAACCGTTCGAATCTTCGTCCACTCGGATCGCACGAGGTCGAAGAAAGAGTAGTGACCCTCCGGCAACTTGGTGGAGGTGACCTCACTTGGGGTGGTTACTGTGCTCACGACTTGGCTCCCGTCGAGTTGGTCGGACTGGTGGCAGCCCCGTGAAATTCGATGCTGTCTTCGGTCAACTCCATGAACGCCTCTTCAAGCGAGGCCGACTGCGGGGCGAGTTCGTGCAGGACCACTGGTATCTTCGCGGCCATTTCGCCGATGGCCACTTCGTTGGCTCCGCGCACGGAGAGCGAGCCGTCGTCTTCGAGCGTGACCACCGCACCTTCGCTTTCGAGGGCGACCTTCAACTTCGCGGCCTCCGGTGAGCGCACCCGCACGAAATTCTCGGTGCTTTGTGAGAGCAGCTCTTCAATCGAAGTCTGTGAGATCAGTTTCCCTTTTCCGATGATGACGACCTCGTCGGCGGTGAGGGCCATCTCGCTCATGAGGTGACTCGAGACGAACACAGTGCGACCCTCGCGAGCGAGCCTCTTCAACAAGTTGCGAACCCAGCGGATTCCGTCGGGGTCGAGACCGTTCACCGGCTCATCGAACAGCAAGATCCCCGGATCACCGAGGAGTGCTGCAGCAATGCCCAGTCGCTGACTCATCCCCAGGGAGAACTTCCCTGCGCGTTTGCCGGCGACGGCCGTCAGTCCCACGAGGTCGAGGAGTTCATCGACTCGTGCGTTTGAGATGTGATTGGTCTGGGCGAGCATGATCAGGTGCGCACGTGCACTTCGTCCGGGATGGATGGCCTTGGCTTCCAAGAGGGCACCGACTTCGCGAAGCGGCCACGCCAGATGGTTGAAGTGCTTGCCTTTCACCGTGACGTCCCCGGCCGTAGGCATATCCAAACCCATGATCATTCGCATCGTCGTCGATTTTCCCGAACCGTTCGGACCGAGGAAACCCGTGACGACTCCCGGACGGACCGTGAAACTCAGTTGCTCTACGGCGCGCTTGTCGCCGTAGTGTTTCGTCAGTCCCTTGGCTTCGATCATCGGTGAACTCCCGTCGCGACCGCGACGTGTGCGGCCGCCTCCAAACTTACGACAGTCACCGAGCACCAAAGGCGGCGACAACCCTGAGAGATCCACCAATACGAGTCAGGATCTCAGGGTTATCCCCCAGACGGGTCACGGTTTACGAAGACTTCACATTTCGATGTCGATGACGTGACTGACCTCGGATCCGAGATCGGCGACCGCCGGAACCTCGGTTGGAATGAGTCCCCCCAGATGGGGAATCCGATTCCACGAATCGCCGAAGAGCTCGAATGTAACGACGCGTCACCGAGCGTTGCACGCTGCGGCCAATCGGACCCGAAAGTCGGGCCAATAAGTCGACAGGTCGCGAGAAGGCGCTGACGGTGAAGAACGTCGCGCCATCGATCCGTTGGAGAACGAAGCTCTCCTCACCGATTTCGGGGTGACCGGGTAAGGTCCCGTACGAAAAACCAAAGAGGTTCGGCTCTTTGAAGAGCGCGACGACCCGACACGGCGCCACGATGTGCACGAAGCCCAAGGACGTCACCGCGACCACTGTTGCGTCGAATGCCACGTCGTCATTCGGATAGATACGAAGACCGGCGCCTTCGTGGGCAGCCCAGGTACGAAGACCGACGACCGCCCGATCGAACGTGGACGGATCACCGATCCGTTCTCTCATACGCACGTGGTGATAGCCGGAAGGCGGTCTCTCGTCGCGAGAGGCGCCGACCTCTCGGTAGGTGGGCGCCGATCGGCGAGCGTCCGTGAGCAGCGCGTCCAATTGGACGGGTCCGAGTCGTCGCAGCGATAGCACTCCCCCGTGCTAGCAGACCAACCGGCGCACA
>Ga0307372_10002823_pt1 | contig 28366 bp, 32 predicted proteins | sample OX1MG_FD_202533 | JGI IMG/M metagenome (GOLD analysis project Ga0307372, IMG submission 202533) | Soil microbial communities from Risofladan, Vaasa, Finland - OX-1 | ecosystem: Environmental > Terrestrial > Soil > Coastal area > Acid sulfate soil | place: Finland: Risofladan, Vaasa | collected... | reverse complement strand
GAGAGCTGCGAATAGCCGAACCCGGCCCGATGGCGGACCAGTTCATGAGTCAGCGAGCGGCTGACGCCCGTGATCAGCACGTTCCACACGGCGTGCTCCAAAACGCTGCCGTGTTTGGAGCTCAGGATATTTTCAAGATACTCGCGGTTGCTCTTGCGCCCCTTGCCGAACGACATGTAGCAGGTGCGACCGGCAATTTCATTCAGCACTTCGGCGGCCACCCGGGTATCGGTTGAAAAGATCAGGCCTTCATCATTCAGGAATCGCGCCAGCTCGCCTTCCACCAGGGCTTGGCGGCCCAGCAGGTAAACTTTCGGTTGCGTGACGTAAGGATTCGAGGCGGATGGCGTGGTCAAGGATTTTCCGGTTGCCGGAGAGGATCCATTCCGGGCGTTGCGTTCAAAAATGCTCCAGCAGCTTCGGGCTGTCATCATGCGCCGGGTCACCCACCTTCTTTCCGGCGCTATAACTTAACTTATCGTAAAGTTTAGGGCGTGGGCCGATGCCAGGGTTGCGTCCGGTCATTCATCGAGGCGCGTTGCCCCCTGCGGACCGCGACGGGCGGCAAGATGCCGGCGCGGCGCCCTGCGAATGAAACCTTTACATCTTCGAGGGCAATACCTCCACCGGGACCTGGCTGGTGCGGTGATACTTGCGCTGGAAGCGTTCCACGCGCCCGGCGCTGTCCACCAGTTTTTGTTTCCCGGTAAAAAAGGGATGGCAACTCGAGCAGATTTCAACGTGCATCACATCATTCTTGTATGCCGATCGCGTCTTGAACGTGCTACTACAAGCGCAGGCGACCGTGACTTCGTGATAGTTTGGATGAATATCTTTCTTCATGGAACTCCTTTGTCAAAAAACAGGTCTTCGGGGCACTGCGGCTGCACACGCTCTTGTTGTGATTCCCCAACTCACTGAACCCCCGGCGTCACTGGCAAGTGCCTCAACCCAAAGGCATGGCACCGTTTTTCAGCAACGGCGGTAGATTGGATGCAGAGACGAATTGGCCGGTTACAAAGCCCCAAACTCCCCGATTTGTTATCTTATCGAGTTCACTCACAACTTTCAACGCCAAAACCCTTTTCCGAAGGTAGTGGTACATTTTCGTTGCTGTAGCAAACTGACCCACTCTTTTCCGAACCCGCGCTTGACCCGCAACGATGAGGGCCATTAGAATGAAGAATTCAGCATCTTGCGGCGAAGTTTTCTGAGGAGGTTATGCAAGAACATCCCATCCCGGAGGCGTTGACGTTTGATGACGTCCTTTTGCGGCCCGCCCGATCTTCGGTTTTGCCCGCCCTGGTTGATACCCAAACCCGGTTCACCCGCAACATCAGCTTGAACATACCTGTGGCCAGCGCCGCCATGGACACCGTCACCGAATCGCGCCTGGCAATTGCCTTGGCGCAGCAAGGTGGGATTGGCATTATCCACAAGACCATGCCCATTGAGCGGCAGGCTGCCGAGATTGACAAAGTGAAGCGCTCGGAAAGCGGCATGATTGTGGATCCGGTCACGATCAGTCCCAAAAGCAAAATCTCCGAGGCGCAGGGGATCATGAAAAAGTACAAGATCTCGGGCGTGCCGGTGGCGGAGAACGGCAAGCTGGTGGGCATTTTGACCAACCGCGATCTGCGGTTTGAGACGCGGTCCGACCTGCCGGTGGAAGCCGTGATGACGCGGGAGAACCTGATTACTGTGTCCGTGGGAACGACGCTGGAGGAAGCCGCGAAAATCCTCCACCGGCACCGCGTGGAAAAGTTGCCCGTGGTGGATGAGGAGTTCAAACTGAAGGGTCTCATCACCGTTAAGGACATCCAAAAGCGGATCAAATACCCCAGCGCCGCCAAAGACGCCCACGGCCGGTTGCGAGTGGGCGCGGCCATTGGGGCCACGGGTGACTACCTGGAACGCGCCCAGGAACTGGTGAAAGCGAAGGTGGACGTCCTGGTGGTGGATACCGCGCACGGGCATTCCTCGCGAGTGATGGAAGCCATCCGCGCCCTGCGCGAGCAGTTTTCCGGCGTGGATTTGGTGGCGGGTAACGTGGCCACTCACGAGGGCGCCTGCGATTTAATTGGGCTGGGCGTGGATGCCATCAAGGTGGGCATCGGCCCCGGCTCCATTTGCACCACGCGCATCGTCACCGGCGTGGGGGTGCCACAAGTCTCCGCCATAATGGATTGCGCGCGCGCCGCCACACCCCACGGCATCCCGGTGATCGCCGATGGCGGAATCAAGTTCTCCGGGGATATCACCAAAGCCATCGCGGCGGGCGCCAGCACGGTGATGATCGGCAGCCTGTTCGCGGGCACGGAGGAAAGCCCGGGTGAAAGCATCCTTTTCCAGGGTAGGAGTTTCAAGTCCTATCGCGGCATGGGGTCGCTTTCCGCCATGGCTGCGGGTTCCGGAGACCGCTACAGCCAGGAGGGTGAGATTTCCAAGCTGGTGGCCGAAGGCATTGAAGGCCGGGTTCCGTATAAGGGCCTGCTGGCTGATATGGTGACCCAACTGGTGGGCGGGTTGCGGTCCGGCATGGGCTATTGCGGATGTGGAAACATTGAGGAACTGCAAAAAAACGCCCGATTCATCCGTATCACAGCCGCCGGTCTTCGCGAAAGCCACGTTCACGACGTGATTATCACCAAGGAAGCTCCAAATTACCGGCTTGAATAACATTTCAGGGCAAGGACATCGCATTCCCGGGGCGCAGCGGCTTTTCCGCGTGATCTTCACGTGTTGCTGGGCGGGGCTCATCTTTTACCTCTCCACCGGAACTTTCGGGGGAAGATTTTCGGGTGTTGTTCTATCCACCATCCTCCATCTCCTTCGCATTCACGTCACTCCGCCCACTTTCGCACTGCTTCACCATTACTTTCGCAAGGCCGCGCACCTGACGGAGTATTGCATCTTTGGCTTGCTGATCTTTGCCAGCATCCAGGCTCGAGAGGACCTCTATTGGGACCCGCGCACGGCCCTGTGGTCCGTCATGCTGGCCGGAAGCTATTCCCTCACCGATGAGTTCCATCAAATCTTCGTGCCAGGTCGGGGACCGTCGCTGGTCGATTGCGGCATTGACACCACCGCGGCTCTCCTTGGAATGCTACTCATCTGGAGCGTGAGCAAGGTTCGCCAAATGTCCAGAGAAAGGCGCCAGGCTACGGTGTCTGCCGGCTAACCAGGCAACGCTAAGCACCTTTTTCACGATCTCTTGTATTTGCAATATCTTGCCGGACTTTTGCACCCCGTCTTCGTGGTAATCCCTCGGCATACAAAATATTCAAAGTATCGAAAGTCTCGTCCGGTTTGCTTTGTGTCATTCAAAAATGCCGATCCGTTATTTTCTATAACATGCCCGGTTCGCCCTTGCGTTTTAACATCTTTTTTGCCCTCTTTCAGTATGAACCCAACTCGGTTGGAATGATGCGGATACCTCGTAGGGTGACCTTGACGGCCGCACGCGGGCGGGCACCAGGCCCGCCCCTACAGGAAGTGGGAATCTCGGAGACTTTCATACCTTCGTCACCCCATTTGCCGTAACGGCCCAGAGGCTTGGCTCTGGGGGCAGTGTGGGCGTTTCCAGCACCGATTTAGCCTAACACTTCCGGATGAGACGGTTGAGACCCGTGCGACAATTGAGACCAATTCTTTTTGGGGCATTCTCAACTCCCGGCTTAGCCCTTAGGCAAGCAGACTTATACCGCCAACACTAATATATTTCGGGTGTATGAGATTGATGATTATGAAATATCAGATACTTGACAGGGTTGCGTATGTGATTTAGCATGTGCGCATCAATCAAAATGCAATTCCAGGCAATTCATCCGTTGAGGAGCAAGTCGGCCACGGTAACCTTGTCGTCCGCTGAGCCGTCGGCATAACAAAGGAACTAGCAGCAGCCGCTTCCAAGAGTCAACCCCATGGAAAGTTTGCGGGCCGAGAAAGCTTTTCGACCGGGACGAGCGGCGCCGTCCTAGATAAGCGGTGACCGCAGAGCGAGGTCACCTGCGGGTGGCGATGGCCGTGGGCCGGGCCGGATTAACGCATGTACGTTGTTTCTCCATCTGAGGCGGCACTTCTTGTCCAGCAGGGAATTCCGCAGGACAAAGCCGACCGTTTGGTGGAGGCGCTGAACGCAGTGCTCGAGCACCTGCCCAGGACCGCCCAAGATACGGCGTTCGAGCAGCTCATCGAAGAGTTGCCCAAGATGATCGAGAAGAAGCCCAAGGAAGAAAGGGCCCCAGGAGGATAGCCGACCCCCGCATGTTGATTGCTCAACGCTCACCAAGGCACGAACACTCTTTAGGATGAGGAGGAAAACCGTGAGCGACAAAGATGAAAAGAAGCCAGCGCAGGAGGCCGCCGCACCGCCTCCCAGCGCTGAAATCGGCGAACTGAAACGATGAATCACCCTCAGCAAATTCGCTCCGATTCTCACATTTGCCGCAAAAGAGGAGTTGAGCCATGGAAAAGAAATGGGCACCCAAGAAGCCGAAGTCATCGCCGCCTTTGACGCCGGACGACGTGCTCCGACTGGATAACGTGGTGAATCACAAGGCCCCGCCCAAGGCGTTACGTTCGCTGAAGTCCTCGAACAGTTTCACAATTCCGGGTGGCGCACGCGACTTTAAGCTGGAAACCGCCCTCCATAAGATTGATTTGGGAAAGGGAATGACAGCGTGGAACATCGACGGTGTAAAGAACATCATCCACGGCCTGCCGGGTAAGGAAGCCGGTCGGCTCTCGCGGGATGAAGTGAAAAAGACGAAAGGGGCCGGCCGGCCGGTCAAAGGGCACAGTCCCGAGTGGGCTGACCTGATTTATCACCCGAAGATGTCGCCCGGGATCATCCGCCCACCCCTGCGGCGACTTAATGGCAACCGGGTTCGGCCACACTACGTGTTTGGCAACGATGTCCGCCAGCCATTCTTCCCCTCGGGCTACCCCTGGCAGTGCATCGGGAGGGTATTCGCTTGGACTGATCCTTCCAACCCCAATTGGCAATGGTCGGGATCGGGTACGTTGGTGACCCACAACACGATATTGACGGCAGGACACGTGGCCCCCTGGGGAGCGGACCCGTGGATGGTGCTCTTTGTACCGGCGTACTTCAACGGCTCCTCAACACTGGGCTCCGGCGTGCTCTCGTACGTAGAGAGCTACTGGGGATACGACACGAACGACACGGTTTCGGCCTGGGACTATTGTGTGATGAAGCTGTACGATCCGTTGGGCGACTCGCTGGGCTGGTTTGGCAGCAAGACTTACGACGATGGCTGGAACGACGGCAACTACTGGAACCTCGTGGGGTACCCCGGCGCCGTGGCCAACGCCCAGCAGCCCTCGCGGCAAGGGGGTATCAGCTTCCACGACGACGACGAAGATGGCGACGCGATGGAATTGGAAACCGATAACGGGGACTCGTCGCCGGGCGACTCGGGTGGACCGTTCTTCGCGTGGTGGGCAGGTGAAAATTACCCAAGCATCGTGGGCGAGGTTTCGGGCCAGGAAGAAGAGTACCAGTTTCCGTTCTCTTCTGAAGACAACAACATCGCGGCTGCGGGCTCGCCGATGGTCGATCTGATCACTTGGGCGATCAACAACTGGCCGTAAACAAGCGCGAGCGCGGCGCGCAGAACCCGAGGCGGGAAAACCTTCGCCGTGCTTGTATCGAGCTGCTCGACCCAAACGGAGGCAGCCACTGAGTTCAATCAAAAAGCAAGGAGGATTCAAAGTATGCCTACAAAAGCTGACAATACCTCGAAAACGACGATAACCGTCGATGTGGCTTTTCGTGATTACCCGGTGGGAAAGGAGCTTCCTCACACCCGGGCCTACCTTTTCGATTCCGCCGGGCGCCTCGCAGAGTCCAAGCCGGTCCACAAGGAACCCGTGAAGTTTGAGGTCGCTGCCGGGCAACGCTATCAGGTGAAAGTAGGACCCGACTTGCTGCACAACAAGAAAGAGCATCCCGCGGATCTGGTGGGGCAGTTAACCAGAGCAAAGGCCCTCACCCAAGATTATGTTCCTGCCCTAGGCGTGGATAAGCTTTCCTTTGCAGCCTTTCCCACGATCTACGGTTGCTGGTTTGAAACCTGCATCTTCGTGCATGGCACAGTTCGCAAGCTGCTAAACCCGGGGAGCAATCAGCCACTTTATGCACCGATTTGCACGGGGACGGTGCAGATCTTTCAGGTCGACCTCGAGTGTACGCTGGATACCCTGGCGCCCGTCTACCTCCTCACCCTGCGAGACAGCTTGGTAGGCCGGCTGACCGGCTCGGCGGAACAGAGTCGCGTCAGCTTGAGCGCGGCCACCAGCCGGAGCACCGCTGCGAGCCTGGCCACCATCGCCTCCTCCAGCGCTACATCGCGCGCTTTCAGCACGACGAGTTCACTCTCCGAGGTGGCAACCACACTGTCGGTACTGGAAGGTGGCGCCCTCAAGCAGTACATCGTTGCCAACAAGGCAATCCTCTACGACTTCTGGTGCGAGCTGATTCCTGACTCGGCCTTCTGCTGGCAAGAGCTTACGGAGGTCTTGATTCAGTCGGACGGCTCCTTCTCTGCTGAGATTTGTTTCTGGTGCCCCGAGGACTTTCCAGACCTCTATTTTGAGGTCATTCAAAACCTTTACGGTACCGAGGTGGAAATCTCTGACCCGCAGATCGCCTGCAGCACTTACTACAATTACGACGGCAGCCAATCGGTCGACATCGTCGTTGATGATCCGGACGCCGTCTCCTGCCCGCCCGTAAATCCCGGCCCCAACTACTTGTACGTGTGGCCGAATTATATCGGCTGGGAAGACCTTTGGTACGTGCAGGGGCTCACCAACGGAGTAGGCCCGGGCCTTGGCCTTCTGCCCGGCAAGACCCCGTGGGGCGGAACCCTTCAGCTTAAGGTGCAATTCCATCCAGACCTGCCGACGACGCCGACGCCTGGGACGCCTGGGATCAGCTACTATCGCTGGTCTTACCAGTTTCAGGGCGACCCCAGTTTTACGCAGATCAACGCCCCAAGCACCATCAGGTACCAGACCGTCACCTACGTGCCGCCCTCGACCGTCATCATTGTGAACACCCCGGTGACGTTTACACCTCAAACCCTAGGCGGGAACAGCAATTTATTTGCAATACCGCAACACGGGTTTGATTGGATTGATTTCCCCTACGGGAATTTCGACAGCACCGAAGGCACAACTCCGCGCAGGAGCGGATTGTGCACGTTACGGCTGGAGATGTTCGACAACGCTGGAAACCCCGTCGCCAGCGACAACCTCGGGGGCCCTTCCACGTTTGCTTATCTCCTGGCCGATCAGAGCGTGCCGCTCGGAACCTATACCAACGTCGGCGCCTACAATATCGACGCGAGCGGTAATCTGATTTTCCAGATCCTGGTGGACAATAACGATACGGTTGCCCAGGTTACGAAGGTGTCCACGCCGCTAGACTCGACGGACACCGATCCGTGCGGTATTCTCCACTACACGAATTCGACCGACACCGTTACGATCTACTACGTTGCATTCCATCCCAACAACTTCCTCGATTGGAGCCTGGGTGTTTCACTGGGAATCAAAGGCCAGGTGGCCGGACTCGCCGGTATACATGGTCTTACCGACACCAGCGCAGGCGCACCCTCACCGGGTTCGCCCGCCACGTTTGTGAACTCGGCCGGCACTCTGCTCGGAACCTGCACGGAAGGCGCATTTGCGGTTCTGGTGTACTGTGCCGCGCGCGCTGTAGACGGCTACAGCCGCCAGTCGCAGTACGACCGCCAGTTCAACGCAGGCTTCGCCTTGATCGAGCCGTGTCCGCCGTGTCCGCCATTTCCGCCATTAATAAAATGAGGCGGCAGGGGCCGCCGGTAGAGGTTCACCGGCGGCCCTCTCCAGCCCGTCGCGGGTCACGCGCCGCTCACACCGTCGCCATGCTTTGAGCGCTGAATGACAGTGGGCGCGGCTCGCTGAACATCTTATGAACTTAGAAAGGAGTTGAACTCATGGCGGGAACTTGGCGACCTTTAGTTCATCAACCGCCGTTTCAAGCGAGCACCATGCTGCTGCTGACCGACGGTACGGTGATGTGTCAACAATACTGTAGCAATAATTGGTGGAAGCTTACCCCGGACTCGACAGGCGATTATACACAGGGCGCGTGGACGCCGCTTGCGCCGAGCCCCAACGCTCCCATGTATTATGCTTCCGCCGTGCTCCAGGACGGACGCGTGTTCGTCGCCGGCGGGGAGTACAACAACTGCCTTTCCGCTAATCTTCTCACCGCCCAAATTTACGACCCCATCTTTAATACGTGGACGCCTATTTCTCCACCGTCTGGTTGGGCCAAGATTGGAGACGCTCCCTGCTGTGTCCTGCCGGACGGCAGATTGCTGCTGGGCTCAATCGGAACGACTGACACGGCGATTTACGATCCGGCTGCAAACACCTGGACGGCGACGGGAAGCAAGGATGATCCCAGCGAAGAAGAGACTTGGACGCTTCTTCCCGATGAGACAATTCTTTCCGTAGAATGCACCAACATTGGCAATGCCGAAAAGTACGTGGCGCCTGGCGAGAAGTGGGTGAGCGCAGGGTCAACGCCTGTGAGCCTGGTGCAAGCGAGTTCGCAGGAGATCGGCCCCGCCATCCTGCTGCCGGACGGGCGGGTGTTCGCGATCGGCGCCACCGGTCACACGGCTTTCTACACGCCGCCGCCGCTCGCTGACGAACCCGGGTCCTGGTTAGCAGGGCCGGACTTCCCCAACCTGTGGCTGGCTAAAGATGCGCCCGCCTGCCTTCTGCCCAACGGTAACGTTCTCTGCGTAGCCGGTCCTATCCCGGCGGATGGCAATGGTTACGCCAAACCCACGCACTTCTTCGAATTCGACGGAACGAATCTGAACGCCGTGCCGGATTCGGCCAACAACGCCGACTACACCTACAACGGACGTATGCTTTTGTTGCCAACCGGGCAGGTGCTCTTCTCCAACGCCTCGACTGATATTGAGGTGTACACTCCCGATGGCGCACCGGACCCGGCTTGGAAGCCTGTGATCACGGCTTTCCCGGCCGAGTTGCACGTAGCACAAACCTACACGCTGCAAGGCCGCCAGATTAATGGGCTCTCACAGGCTAACAGCTACGGCGACGACGCCACCATGGCGACGAACTACCCCATTGTCCGTCTTCAAGGCGACGGCAAGGTTTTTTATTGCCGCACGTTCGGTCACAGCACGATGGGAGTGGCGACCGGCCTCTCGGTACAATCGACGAGTTTCAAGGTGCCGTGCGGAGTCCCTGATGGCCTTTACAGCTTGTGCGTGGTCGCCAACGGCATCTCCTCAGACTGTGTCGCCGTCATCGTGGGCGCTTTTCACTTGAACATCCCCATCAACGAGGCCTTGGTCAACCAATTGATCGGCAGCCTCGCCGACGGGCCGCTCTGGGTGCTGACGCCTCACGGACCGGTGCCGGTTGATCCCTGGGGACCTAAAATCGCCGCCGAGGCGAAGGAAGCGTTCCACCAGATCATCCGCGGCATTAAGACCCTGCGCGATCTGGGGCGCGAAGTCGACAGAATGCAACTCGGGGCCGCGGCGGCGGAAAAGGCCCCCGGCCCACCCTCCGGGGAGCGCCGCCGCAAACTCCCATCCGAGAAAGGTGAAAGCAAGAGCAATCCGCAGAGTCAGAAGAAACGCGAGACGTAATCACCTGCCGCCTGCAGGTGCGGTTTCCGGAGAACCCAGTCCAACCCGGTGGCGAGCGGCAGGAGTTCGATCGATGACAGGGGTGATTGAAGGGAACTTCTGGATACGATTTGTTCTGGCCGTCCTCGCCACTTGGCGGGTGAGCCACCTGCTGGCGAGCGAGGATGGCCCGGCAGACTTCATTGTCAGATTTCGTGCCCGTTTGGGCCACGGGCTGGCTGGTAAGCTGATGGATTGCTTCAACTGTCTCAGCCTGTGGATCGCGGCTCCGGCCGCGCTCTTTGTTTCCCGCAAGCCGCTCGACTGGCTGCTCACTTGGCTGGCGCTCTCCGGCGCGGCTTGTCTGCTGGACCGCCTGGGCCAGGAACCTGTCGTTATTCAAGCCGTTTCGCAACCCCGAGAAGGAGACGTTAACGATGTGCTGCGGTCAGAAACGAACGGCACTGAGGAGCACGACATCGACGGCGACAGCGTCACCCACAACGCCAACAGTCCGGCAAAACGTGCCTAACATTCCCCGTGCGCTGCAACAAACCATTGCGCCAGCTCAGCCGTCAAGTTCTTCGGTGGCTCTCCGCTACCTGGAATATTCGCCGATCCAGGTGCGCGGGCCGGTGACGGGCCGCCAGTATGAGTTCTCATCGTCCAACTCCGTGCGGGCAGTTGACCCGAGAGATGCGGCGTTGCTGCTGCGGACGCGCTTCTTTCACAAAGCTTGATGAGCAAATTGGCGCCGGGATTTCTCCGTCTTATGGGCCGGGTTGGAATCGGCTGGAAGCGGGAAGAGCTGCCGATCATCACGGCTCGGTCCGGAAATTGAAACGAGGATCATCTGGATGGGCGCTCTGGACCTGGTCCGGCTACGGCCCTTGATGGCGAAGACGCAAGGACGCCGGGAATTCGTCGTGGCGTTGATTGACGGCCCCGTCGCATTGGACCACCCTGATCTCGCCAAAGATAGAATCCGCGCGGTTCCCGGAAAGCAAGCCGCCGCCTGCGATATCGATAGGTGTCGAAAAAAAGTGCTTGACACGGCATCGCCGTTTCAGAGATGGCTACCGCTTTTGCCGGTCGTGGTTCACTGCACCGTCAAGGTCAGGTTCGTGTTGTGGACGAGCGACCCCGCCGTTCCGGTCACGGTGATGGTATAGGAACCCGCTGGAGTCCCCGGCGGGGTAATGCCTCCACCACCAGAAGAGCCGCCGCCGCAAGATGCCAGCAATCCTGCAAGAATCACGCTCGCCAGCAGAGCGTTCACCGCCAGCCCAAGCTCGCAGCCTTTCCTGCGGCGGGCCGGCTCAACCCACCCAAACCAGCACCGGTCGCCGAGAATAATGCACACCAGTTCCCTTGGTAGCGCGTCTCACATTCGATGGGACGCTCCGGGGCTTCCATGGCGTTACTCCAGCACGTGGAACGTGTACATCTTCCCCAACTGCGAAGATGCGCTGCTTTGAGCGATCATGCCAGGTGGAAGAAAGCCGTATTCCCCAGCCGGGACATTGGTGAGATCCACCACAAAAGTTCGCGGGGCAATCTGTTTCCCTTGGAAGGGTACCGAGTCCCGCGTCGATCCTCCCGACACGTGGAACACGCCACCCGTCACGGTGCGGAACTCCTGGTCTCCCTTGTGCTCCCGCAGATGGATAAGATGATACCGGAAGCGTGGGTGCGCCCCAGGCAACGAGCGGCATTTTGCCTGTCGATCACATCTTGTTGCCCGCAGAGGAAGGGACACGAATTTGAAAGCAAAAAGCCGCAGGATTTCGAAAGACACGAAACTCTGCGCTACCCGCTGGCGTGCCTGACGGTCCAGGCGGAGGACTGGAGCCGCCCCCGCCCCCGCGAGGCGGGTGTAACCCCCGTCAGGATAGAGCCTATTTGTTGGGCGCCGAGGCGCCGGGGCCGGGGACGTGGATTTCCCGGTCGCCATCAACGTAGGCATCCATACGGGTACCCTTCGCAACCTTGATTTTCTTGCCGTGTTTGAAAGCGCCATATATGCCCAGCATGCTGTACTTGTTTGGGTTTCCAGAGCTTGAGCTTGCACGAAGCCGGACGTTCGTCCCGTCCACGGCCTTAATATAATCGAGGGAGTAATTGATCCCGCCGCTCTTTCCAAAGTGCCCATTTTTCTCGGCGGTTATGACATGCCCGACTCCTGCTGCTCCTTTGGCGATCACCACCACGTCGCCAACTTTGACGTCCTCGGCCGCCTCGAAGTGCACGGGGTCGTTGGCGTGGCTAGTGTTCGAGCCGAGTGAATCCGTCAAGACCACGTGTATGATGGTCCCGTCTTGTATCGTAAGGGCCTTCTCGGGTGCGGTCTGTCCCATCGAAATGGAAGAAACCAGTCCACACGTCGCGAGTAAAAACGTACCGATCAGGATGTAATATCCTTTTGAGTGAACTAACATGGTCACAACCTCCTCTTTGAACTGCAGCCGTAATCTGCCGAGCCAGATTCCGTCGGGAGCTCGGCCGAAGTTCGCTACTTGGTATCCTTGCCCTGGTTGAAGCCGACAACCCTGGCCTTCAGATTCTTCAGCACATCTGATCGCCGATTCTGTCCTTTCGTTGCTCACCACTGGCCGACAAAAGCCCACGGCACCAAAACCGCGCCGTGGCCGCCCGCTCGTGCGCCCCAGGCCTTCCGCCACTCCAGTTGCAATCGCACAAAGCCCAGACCGTTCCCGTAAGAGACCGGCATCACTGCGTCGCGTAGAACGTAACAAACGGAGTCAGGTCGACTTGTCCTTGCCCGCCTCCCGACAATTGCGAAGCGCTCGCAACACCAACCAGATCAACCTTTGCAACCCAAGCTGCGTCGGCCCGTACCAGGAATCCGTATGCCTTTCCGTCCACCACGCTCGTAAAAACTGCGATGCCGTGAGGGTCTGTGGCGTTCTGCCATCCGCTTCCGTCAGGAGCCGAGGGCACATGCCCCCAATTGAAGATGGTCGGCGTCGGCGGGACGCCAGAGCCGGAAGCAGCCGGAAGGGTTTCGACACCCGCACAATCGTCGTAATACTCAGTGCCGAGAAACAGCAAGTGGGTCGAACTCTCCACGGAGATCATCGTCCACTCGTTGTACGAGCCGCAGTTTGGTGAGCTTGTCGAAAACAGAGTACTCGGGGCTGAGAAAGTCGGCGGTGAGGCAGAAGAGTCAAACGTGGCGGCGTTTAGATTAATCAGAAGCTGGCTGCCGTTATCCTCATCAGCAACAACGGCAACCCCTGTGGTAAGATCAACAGCCGCAGCGTCTGGCCGGGACCAGTTCACGCCATTGGAACTAAGGTTGAAGACGGCGTTGTTGCTGAAGTTGACGGCCTGCACTCCCGGAGTCACTCCAAATCCAAACTCGTCGTAAAAGGGGCTCAGGGCGATCTCCTGGTTCGGGCTGTAGCCGAAGTTTTCTGCCGTCTGCGCTGCAACGAATGGCGAAAAGGTAAGTGCCGACAGGTCCAGAATGAGATAGCCCTGCGCGGTATCCAGGATGGCCTGATTCCGCGCGGGATCGATCTGAATGCCACAAATCATGCAACTGCCGCCGCTGAAACTGAAGCTTTGGGTGACTGGTGTCGTGAGGGTATCAACCAACTGGTCCGAAAAGGCGTCAATAATTTGGAGGTCGGGCGAAGTATAGCTGCCCACTACCACTTCAAGCGTAGTTGGGTTCGCCGCCGTGGCGTTCGGGCTATAGCCGGGGGGCATTTGAATGGTCGTCAGGACCGCGTTTGAGGCCGGGCTTGCATCAACGTTGACGACGGAGATCAGGCCTGGATTAGGCACTGGAATATACGCTTTATCCACCGTCTGACCGCCGACTTGGCCGGTAATGATGGCCATTGAACCCGAGCTGCCGCCAGTGGAGTTGACCAGTGTCACCCCTTCCTGCGCAACCGCCTGGCTGTCGGCAGTACTGGTCGCATCGATAGTCACCTCCGGTAGAAAGGGCATGGTTGTCGGAGCTGTGTAAAGTCCCGTGTTGGTGATAGAGCCTCCCATAGCACCTTGCACGACGGACCAAGTTACGCTTGTGTCGGACGGGCCAGCGACAGTTGCGGTGAACTGCTGCGTCCCTCCCAGAGGTACCACGGCCCGTGGTGGACTTACCGTGACCTGGGTGCCGGGTCCGGTTCCGAGTCCAAAGCTTGCAGCATTAATGGCAAGACATCCTACAGTAACGATATCCATTGGATTAGGAAGATCAGTGACGAGCTCTAGGCCAGCAAGGACGGCAAGGCTCTTCGTGAGCAATCCGGCCCACGTCCCGCCGTACTTTCTGGCAAACTCGGCTGCCACAAACCGAAGGCAGGGTAGCCCGAAATAAGAAAGCCCCCCTACGCATAGCCCAGAACCTCGCTAACGGTATTGCACGCTGAACTTTCTGTATGCACTTCAGCATATAGGAGTCCGCTTGCATTAAATTTCGTCTGGCAAGCGCTGCTTGGCAACTGATTAAGACCCACGTTGCTCAAGCAATTGCTGGGGGGGCCAAACGAGCTTGTGGATCCCGCGTTTCCAGAGATGCCGTACACCATCGGTCCGAACATTGGCGTCGAACCCGATGAGAGCGGCGCACTGTTGGATTGTGAGCTAAAGGCCTTCCTTGCGATTGCCGGGCCTGAAGGCGCGGAAGGCGAGGACACGAATCCAATATTGACCACTGCGGTTTGGGCACCGGTCGCGGCGGTCACGGCTACGGCCTGCCCTGTGTTTGTCCCCGGGGGAGAAATGGTCGCCAGAAATGTCCCGGACGAGTCCGTCTGGCCTTGGGCCAAATCGAGCGCGCCATCGGTGGACGTCAGGGTTATTGGCAGGTTCGCAATCGAATTTCCGCTCGCATCCGCCGCTGCAACAACGACTTGCCACGGACCATCTGTCGGCCCCCCATTCTGTGGCGTGGCGAGGATTACCAGCGAAGCGACGGCAGTCACTGCCAATGAGGCCGAGGTGGAGGTCCCTCCGCCTGGGCCGGGCGTCGTAACAGCGATCTGATCTGTGGCAGCGCTGGCCAGGCTCGCCGTGGGAAGGGTTGCGGTGAGCTGCGTTGCTGAGACAAAGGTAGTTATCAGCGGCAAGCGGTTTAAATCGACCACGGAGGTTGAGACGAACCCATTGCCGTTAATCGTTACGGCCGTATCCGGCGCACCCGCCGCAATGACTGCAGGCGAAATCGAGGACAGTGCCGGCGCCGGGTTATCGACCGTGAAGGTGGCCGGGACGGAACCTCCACCGCCGGGTGGCGGATTCGTCACTACCACCGGATAGGTTCCCACCGTGGCTTGATCACTCGTGCTGAGCTGGATGGTCAACTGTCCTGAGCTAACGAACGTGGCCGCGTGCGCAACCCCGTTATAGGCCACAGTGGATGAGCGCAGAAAACCGGACCCATTGATAGTCATTGTCTGCACTGCCGCCCCTACCGTCACAGACGAAGGGGACAAGCTGGTGACGCTCGGAACTGGGTGCGGCGGCGGGGCGGGCGGGCTGCCCGACCCGCCCCCGCACCCCACCTGCCAACTCAAGACAAAGACAAACAATAGCGCAATGCCCGCTTTGTTCCAAAACGCATTCCGGTTTTTCATGACTCCCCCTTTGTCGCCTGGAATTCGGTTGCCACAGGACTGATAGAACGCATGGCACCGACGGATGCTAACGCTAGAAGTGAGGCGCACGCGGCAATGCCGCATAGTTGCCTCCCTGCCAAGCCATCTTTCTCACAGTGATTTCAGAATCTCCGCTTTCTTCGCGTCGTAATCCTTGCGCGTGATCAGCCCCTTTTTAAGAAGTTCGTCGAGTTGCTCAAGCCGTTGCTCCACCGACATTGCGGGCAGAGCTTGCCCGGCTGCCGGTCGTCAGAAATGCCCGCGATGCGCTACGCGCTGCCTTCGAGAAATTCACTGTCATCAAGCCGAGCGCCAGTACCGAAAGAGGATTGAAGTCAAGGGCTTCGCGCACCCTGCCATGGACCATGAAGCAGATTGCTCGAGTCAGGCCGCAACCTGGACACCGTCTGTGGAGGAGCGCCTTCCAGATACAAAGATTTGGTCCCTCCTGACAATATGGGTAGTAGAACCAAGCTACCAGGAGAACACTGGGGAGTAGCCATACGTCGAAATTGTCCAAAACGAAATTGAGATACCAACGGACTCTGCTCTGCATCGCCGCGCGTATAGTTAGCCTGCCCTCAGATCCTTCGAAGCTCTCTGCCCAATTCATCTTTCATCCGGCCTTGGAGGAGTAAGACAATATCGAAAATCCACCAAATGAAAAACCCGCCCACCGTGAGAAGCTTGATAATCCCCAAGCCTACGCGCCCAACATAAAACCGGTCTGCACCAAAGAGCCCCAGGCAAATGGACAAGATGAGAGCGGTGCCCCATTTCCTCTTGCTCGCCGCGCGCTCTTGACGTAGCGAACCAATCCAATCGCTGTTGGGGCCCATCGACATTGGGAATCCCTTAAGGAAGTGCTGCGAAGAAACTCTCAACCAGCTTCGCGGCTTGCGGCGCATAACTGACTACTACCTCGCAACCAGTGCCCTTTGGTGTTGTGGTGACGACCACATTTTGGAGACGGCGCATCTTCCTAATTACGAGAAGGTAGTAAATAACACCCGGTACGACAAAACACAGAGTCAATAGGATCGCCAGCAAAAGCTGAGCCCATGGAATTTTGGGGACCCCGACAAAAGTGGCGATCCTGTTAGTTTGTGACTGTGCGCGCCAGCTCTCATTCGTGAAGAATTGAACGGCTCGAACTAATACTTCCTCGGGTGGGAGGTTTGTATTTTTCGTAGCAACCAAGTCTGCCATCTCGTACTCCTTTTTTCAGTACGCGAGGACTGTGAATAACCGCGCGTAAGGAGAATCTGTTGTCTCTTGTCACGTCAACGCCTGCCCTTCACTGCACGTCAGATACCTTCCCATCCGTGAAAATGACCTTCATGTCCTTGTAGATGAAAATCTTCTTTGGCCCCAGGTCCACAACTCTGTCCGGCTGGCCCAAGATTGCCTGCACTTGCTCGATGGTCTGGCCGAGCGAGATCGTCTTGGTGTTTTGCGCCGCAGCCTGGGCTTGGGTCGCAATCACCTGCGAAATGAGGGATTCGATTTTCGCTGGGTCCGCCGTGGGCAGGTAGTCGCTTTCGAACTTGAAACTCAAAGCGGCTTTATAGCGTCCCTGCCTCGTCGAGCCCTTAACGATGACAGGAAACATATCGCAGGACAACAACTCGAGCATCACGTAGTCATTTCCGATCTTGGTCCCGGTGACGTAAACTCGCTCGCCTGGCTCAAAGACGCGGGTATTTACTTTGTTGAATAGGGCTGCAACGGCGCCGCCCTGTTCGCCCACTTGAACTTTCCGAACGTAGGTCACGGAATAACGAAGGTCTAACGACGGGTCAGCGGCAATTCCAGGCTTCTGAATCACCAGGACGACTCCCTCCCGGGTAATCCGATCGGGCGAGAACCCAGCCCGGCGCGATAATGGATAGCTCTTTTCGAGTGCATCCTTTAATGAACCCTTCCAGTCCGTAGCATGCACGCCTAAACCGAATCCCGCACTTGATCCCGCCAGAATCAGCAGCACAAGAGAGAGCACACGCTTGATAGCTTCCGTGTAATGAGAGTCATGTCTTTGCATATCGGTGTTAGTGCCTCCTTTGATAAGCGCCATGGGCTGGAGTCAACGCCGGCGGCTCTTGGCGCGTTTGGGCGGGGCCAAACATCTGTGGCTGTTGAACGCTGGCGCCGGTTGCCAATTGGATCCCACTGAAGCTGGCAACTCTCTGGCCTTGGCAAGAAAAGGTGACAAAAGGAAGGAAGAAACAGATCACCGCGAGCCCGTAAGTTACGGGTGATAGCTTGCTCAGACTCTCCCCCATGAACGAGCGCCCCCCGGCGCATTCGCGGACCAGGAAAACGATCACAACAAACTTGGCCTTGTCCGGTAGGCGGGCATTATAACATAACTCAGGTTGCATCAGGAAAAAATGTATAGTTATTTTGTGAGGCGGGATTTCGCTGCGAGGTCCATCGGCGTGGTTGAGGTTGTGGGAATGTCGCTGGAGCGCCGGTTTTTGCAGAGCATTGGCCGCTCCATTCTCTCGGAGATCACCCGCTATCCGCCATCAAACGATTGCTGACATAATGGTACTTATAATATAAGTACACATGACTTCGGGGAGGCATTTTTCATGGGGAGGTCGCTGGCAATAGGCCGTGGCCGGAACTGAACTGCGCAAAGCCTTGCCGCAGATCAGAGCACGGCTCAAAGCCGCGGCGGGCTAGACCAAAGACTGGCGCCTTCCTTCGACCAAAGAACGGTAAGGCGCCAATAAGGGGAAGCCGTGCCGTGCCGGCGATGGCCCATTCACCCGTTTGGGCTGCGGCTGCGCCCGATGAACGCGGAGGGTAGAAGGTACAGGCCTGAAATCCCTGGCCGGCGCAACGCGCCAAAGGGAAGAGTCGGAGCGTGAAATTCCGGTCCGGGAGCCTCTTTTTACTTTCTGTCTTCTTTATTTTTGCCTTTGGGCAGAGTAGCTTGTTCTTTGGCGGTGCGTTCCTCAGCTTCCTCGGAGGCCTTTTTGCGGCGTTCGGCGCGCTGGGCGCGAGCTTCAGCCCGCTGTTGCAAAACTTCGGTGCCCACCAGTTCCAAGACCGCCATATCCGCGCCATCCCCCTTGCGCCAACCCGTCTTCACCATGCGGGTGTAGCCACCGCTGCGCGTGGCGAAGCGCTTGGCAATGTCCTCAAAGAGCTTCTGGACGGCAGGGGCCACCATGCAGTAGCTGGCGGCAAGGCGGCGGGAGTGCAAGTCTCCACGCTTACCCAGGGTGATCATTTCCTCGGCGATTCCCTTCGCGGCCTTGGCCTTGGCCACAGTCGTTTCGATGCGCTCCTCAAGAATCAGCGAAGTGACCAGGTTGCGGAGCAGGGCGCGGCGGTGCGAAGTGTTGCGGCTCAGTTTTCTGCCGTAATTTCGGTGGCGCATTCGGTTTCTCTTTCTTAAATCTGCTGGGGTTGAGGCTCAGGGCCCAGCATGATGGGATTGCCCTTCTCATCGAACTTCATGCCCAAGCTCAGCCCCATCATGGATAAGATTTCCTTGATCTCATTGAGCGATTTGCGGCCGAAGTTTTTGGTCTTCAGCATTTCCGGCTCGGTCTTCTGAACCAATTCCCGGATGCTGGTGATGTTGGCGTTCTTCAAGCAATTGTAGGAGCGCACGGAAAGCTCCAGCTCTTCCACCGAGCGGTCCAGATTCTCATTGCGGAACGAGCCGGCCTGCTCCGGACTCGAAGACTCCACTTCCGTGGGTTCCTCAAAATTGATGAAGATGTTCATGTGGTCCTTCAGCAGCTTGGCGGCCAGGCCGATCGAGTCCTGGGGAGAAATGGCGCCGTTGGTCCAGACATCGAGGTTGAGTTTGTCATAATCGGTCATCTGCCCGAGGCGCGCCGCTTCCACGGTGAAATTGACCTTGCGAATCGGAGAATGGACTGAATCGACGGGGATGTAGCCCACGGGGAGGTCCTCATCAAAGTTCTTCTCCGCGGAAACATAACCCCGGCCCAGCTCCACCCGCATTTCAATGTGCAGGCTGCCGCCTTCGCTGACCGTGGCGATGTGAACGTCCTTGTCGAGAATATCGACGTCCGGATCTTCCTGAATCATGGCGGAAGTCACTTCGCCGGGTTGGCCGATGTGAAGGCAAAGCGTCTTCGAGTCATCCACGTTCACTTTCAGCGGAATTTGCTTGAGGTTCAGGATGATGTCCGTCGCATCCTCCACCACACCGGCGATGGAGGAGAACTCATGCATCACACCCTCAATTCGGACCGCCGTGATGGCCGCGCCTTCAACCGATGAGAGCAGCACGCGGCGCAGCGCGTTTCCGACAGTGGTTCCGAATCCTCTTTCAAAAGGCTGCGCATAGAAATGACCGTACTTGTCGGTCAGAGTCTCCATATCACAAACCATGTGCTTCGGTTTTTGAAAACCTCTCCAGAGCATTTTTTCCCTTCCTCCCTAGATGGGTTGAGCCCCCGAGCTCAGCCACAATAAGTCTGTCGCGCCGACCGTGCCGTCTTACTTCGAGTAAAGCTCAACGATCATCTGCTCCTGAATCGGGAAATTCACGTCCTCACGCCGGGGCATGGAAATCACCCGCCCGGTCATGGTCTCGCGGTCAAATGCGAGCCAGGACGGAATCCCACGGCCGCCGGAAAGGTCGAGCGCGCGCTGAATGGTGGAACTTTGGCGGCTCTTCTCTTTGACGGCAATTTCCTGCCCGAGGTTGACTTGGAACGACGGAATGTTGACTTTGCGTCCTGCCACCAGAAGGTGTCCATGCCGCACCAACTGGCGAGCCTCCGCCCGCGAGGTGGCTAGGCCCATGCGCAAGACAACGTTATCCAGCCGGCGTTCCAGCATAAAGAGAAGGTTTTCACCGGTGATCCCCTGGGTGGCGGCAGCCTTTTCAAAATAGGAGCGGAACTGGTTTTCCAGAATGCCGTAGAAGCGGCGCACTTTCTGTTTCTCGCGGAGTTGGAGCCCGTACCCCACCACCTTGGCGCGGCGGGACTTGCCATGCTGTCCCGGAGCAAAGTTGCGCTTTTCAATGGCGCATTTGTCGGTCAGGCAGCGTTGCCCTTTCAGGAACAGCTTCATCCCTTCCCGACGGCAAAGCCGGCAGACTGCATCACAATATCTGGCCAAAACATCCTCCTCGCGCTACCCCTAACGGAACCCGTGGGATGGACCGTTCAACGGTTTCAGATTCCGATTTAAATTCCGAAATTACCAAGCCCAGACTCCCGAAACACCACCGCTAGGCAGGCCGTTCCCGGCAAGCCAAAAACTACACCCGGCGCCTTTTCGGGGGCTTGCAGCCGTTATGCGGGATGGGCGTCGCATCCTTGATGATTCTCACCTCGAGCCCGGCGGTGGCCAATGCGCGGATGGCCGACTCGCGGCCGGCGCCCGGTCCCTTGACCCGGACTTCCACAGTGCGCATCCCGTGGTCCCGCGCCGCGCCCGCGGCGCGCAATGCCGCTTGCTGGGCGGCGAAAGGCGTCCCTTTCCGCGAACCCTTGAACCCCAGCGATCCGGAACTGGACCAGCAAACCAGCTTGCCTTCGTTATCCGTGATGCTGATCAAGGTGTTGTTGAAGGTGGCCTGAATGTGAGCGACACCGACAGGAACGACACGCCGTTCCTTCTTCTTGAACACCTTCTTTTTTCCAGCCTTGGTGGGCGCTTTTGCCATAGGACCTTCCAGACTCCTGAGCTTGGGGCGCGCACCGCCGAGCCGCTTCCCCGGATACTTTTATGTCTTTCCGGCGGCTTTCTTCTTGTTGGTCACCGTGCCCTTGCGCGGCCCTTTCCGGGTGCGCGCATTGGTATGGGTCCGCTGTCCTCGCACCGGCAGGTTGCGGCGGTGGCGCAAACCCCGGTAGGATCCGATTTCAATGAGGCGGCGGATGCCCAGGGCAGTCTCTTTGCGCAGGTCACCCTCCACGTTCCCTTCGTCTTCAATGATCTGGCGGATGCGGGCGACTTCCTCTTCCGTCAAATCCTTTACTTTTTTCTCTGCGTTGACGTTGGCGCGATAAAGAATGGAGAGGGACCGTGCACGGCCGATGCCGTAAATATAGGTCAAACCGATCTCCGCGCGCTTGGTCTGGGGCAGGTCAATGCCCGCGATTCGAGCCATTCCAAACCTCCAACCTTTTCTAAAATTCAGCACCGCCGGGCGCCTCACAGGGTTTGCAGGCGCTTCGAGGACGGACGGACTCCATTACCCTTGCCGTTGCTTGTGCTTGGGGTTTTCACAGATGACGCGGACGATTCCGGCCCGCTTCACAATCTTGCACTTGGGACAAATCTTCTTAACCGATGATCGGACTTTCATCTTCAACGTCTCCGCCGGATGCGCCGTGTCCAGTATTCCAATTTTGAACTCGCGGTGTGGGCCGGGTCTGGCGCTTCGACCCCGGCCCACTGCCAAGAATCACTTGTAGCGATAAACGATGCGGCCCCGGGTCAAATCGTAGGGCGAAAGCTCCACGGCCACCTTGTCGCCCGGGAGGATACGGATAAAGTTCTTCCGCATCTTTCCGGAGATGTGCGCAAGGACCTGGTGCTTGTTGTCCAACTCTACCCGGAACATCGCATTGGGCAAGGGTTCGACAACCGTCGCGATAACTTCAATAGCCTCTTCCTTCGCCATAAATTCCAAACTGGAGCTGGCTCCAGCTCTCCCGAACCGCTCAAATACGAGTGAGGACGTCCGGTCCATTCTTGGTGATGGCCACCATGTGCTCAAAGTGGGCCGAATGCCCGCCATCGGCCGTCACTGCCGTCCAGTTGTCCTTGAGAATCCGCACGGCGCTACCCGCTGAGTTGATCATCGTCTCAAGGGCCAGGACCATCCCCTCCTTCAGCGGCGGTCCTTGCCCCGCCTCGCCGAAGTTCGGTACCTGCGGTTCCTCATGGAGACTCCGCCCGATGCCGTGCCCCGTGAACTCCCGCACCACCGAGTACCCGTTTTCCTCGGCATGCTGTTGGATCACAGCGGAAATATCACCGATGCGGAACCCGGGGCGGGCCCGGTCAATCGCCATCTCCAAGGATTCTTCCGAAACCCTCAGTAACCTTTGCAAGAACTCGTTGATTTCTCCAACCGGAACGGTGATGGCGCAATCGCCGAAGTATCCGTCCTTCACCACACCCATGTCCAGGCTGATAATGTCGCCGGCTTTCAGCCTTTTGCCAGAAGGAATACCGTGAATGATTTCCTCATTCACCGAGGCGCACAAGCAAGCCGGATAGCCGTGATACCCTTTGAAAGCGGGCTTAACGTTTAATTGTTTCAGCCGCTTGGCCACAAATTCTTCAAGCTCCCAAGTGGTGACACCCGGCTGAACGCGAGGTCGAAGCTCCTCAAGAATTTCGCGAGTTGTCTGGCCACTCTGGCGGAGCTTTTCTATCTCGCCAGCCGTCTTGCAAATAATCATACACTTCGGATCGCCTGAAGGATGGCCTCCGTCAGCTCCCGGGGCGGGCGGCTTCCATCGATATCCAGTAGATGGCCGGCCTGCCGGTAATGGTCCAGCAAGGGCTTGGTATCGTGGTCGTAGTGGACTAACCGCTCTCGAATCACGTCATCCCGGTCGTCATCCCTCTGCATCAGCGGCGTCCCCTCAAGGTCGCAATGGTTTGGCAAGCGCGGCGGGTTGAGATAGATATTGTAGATGGACCCGCAAACCGGACACATCCGCCGTCCCGTTAGCCTCTTAATGATGGACTCACGGTCCACCGCGAGATTAATCGCCAGCGGCTGGACATGCCAGCCTTCCTCAATAAAGCGTTCAATGAACTGAGCTTGCTCCAGAGTCCTGGGAAATCCATCCAGAATGAATCCTCCGGCGCAATCGGGCAGACCCAGTCTCTCTTCCACCATGCTGCAAACCAGGCCGTCCGGCACAAGCCCGCCGCTCTCCATGATTTCCTGCGCTTTCAGCCCCAGCGGAGTTCGATGCCGGGCCGCCTGCCGGAGCATCTCTCCGGTCGAAATTGCCGGGATATGCAGCGCTTTGGAAATCTCCCGGGCCTGGGTACCCTTGCCCGCTCCCGGCGCTCCCAGCATAATGATCGGATACACGCCGGGAACCCATCCCGCCGCCTCATGACGCAGCTCGCCGGCCACGAACGCGCCCCTTCTTCATAAAGCCTTCATAATGACGCATGATCAATTGCGACTCGACTTGTTGAATCGTGTCCATCGCCACTTGCACCACGATCAAGAGCGATGTGCCTCCGAAGAAGAAGTGGACGTTCAGGCCGTGCAGCAGCCAGGTCGGCATGTACGAATCAAACCAAGCTCCACCCAGCCACACCGGGAGGTGGTTCAACCGCAGCCCGGCCAGCATGATTTCGGGAATCAGGGCCACCATGGCCAGATAAGCTCCGCCCACCCACGTAATCTTCGTCAGAACATCGTCCAAATAGTCCGCTGTCCTTTTTCCCGGACGGATGCCTGGGATAAACCCGCCTTGTTTCCGTACGTTGTCCGCAACCTCATCGGGGTTGTAGATAATAGAAAGGTAAAAGTGCGCAAAAAACATAATCAAGATGATGTAAGTTAGCGTATAGAGAGGCTCGCCCCAGGCGAAAAGACTCAAAAAACCGTTCACCAACTTTCCAAACAGCCCTCCTTTCCAAAAAAGGCCGATGGTCTGAGGAAAGGTAAGCAGCGAGACGGCGAAAATAATGGGCATCACACCGCCACTGTTCACCTTTAAGGGCAGGTGGGTGGAAACGCCACCCATGATCTTGCGCCCCACGATGCGCTTCGCATACTGAATCGGAATCCGCCGCTCGCCGCGTTCGAAGAAGACAATGAAGGCGACAATAGCCAGCATGAAGGCCAGCAGAACCAGCAAAACCAACGGGCTCCAGATCCGCGTCACAAAAACGTTGCTATAGAGATTTTGGGCCGCTGCGGGCAGGCCCACGACAATTCCGGCAAAGATTAGCAGCGACATGCCGTTGCCGATGCCCCGCGAAGTGATTTGCTCGCCCAACCACATGATGAAGACGGACCCGGCGGTCAGCGTCAGGACGGTGCTAAAAATGAAGCTCGGTCCCGGATGAGTCACCATGGGCACGCCCAAGCTGGTTTGCCGCTGTAGAGCGACCGCAATGCCGAAGGACTGAAACACGCTAAGCCCCACCGTGAGCCAGCGGGTGTATTCCGTGATTTTTTTCTGGCCGAGTTGCCCCTCCTTCGAGAGCTTTTCAAGAGTGGGAGAGACCACTGTCAACAACTGTAGAATAATGGAGGCCGTGATGTACGGCATGATACCAAGCGCAAAAACCGTCAAGCGATTGAGGCTGCCTCCAGAAAACATGGAAAGCAGGCCGAATAACGTGCCCCCCATCTGATTGAAATATTGCTGGAAAACAGTGGCATTAATGCCGGGCGTCGGAATGAAGGAGCCGAGCCGGTAGACAGCAAGGAGCAACAGCGTGAAACCGATCCGCTTGCGCAGGTCCGCTATTTCAAAGACGCTCCTTAAAGACTCAATCATGCAGAGATGACCTCGGCCGTTCCTCCAGCCTTCTTGATTTTCTCCAAAGCCGATTTCGAAAAACGGTGCGCAGAAATGGTAACCGGTTTTTCGAGATCTCCTTCACCCAGGATTTTCAAACCGTCATACAGCTTCTTGACGACACCCGCCTGGACGAGGGATTCGGGAGTTACCGGTCCGTTCAAATCCAGTTCCGCAAGGTCGCCAAGGTTAACCACCGCATACTGTTTTCTGAATATATTGGTGAATCCGCGTTTGGGGAGGCGGCGCTGGAGCGGCATCTGTCCGCCTTCAAAACCCACGCGCAGCCGGGAGCCCGCCCTGGACTTTTGTCCTTTGGATCCTCGGGTGGCCGTCTTGCCATGGCCAGACCCCATTCCGAAGCCAATCCTCTTGCGCCTTTTATGCGCGCCGCGAGGTGGCCGAAGACTTCCAATATGAATCGCCATTTTCGATCTGCTCACTCCGCTGGATTTTGAGGCTCCGGCTGGGGAGTCTTCTCCGGACCCGCCGCCTCGGGCTTCACGATGGTGTACTCCGGGACCTTCAAGGGACGATGGTCGGAAGGAGCGTCAACCACTTCCACAAGGTGCGGGACTTTCGCAATCAGCCCGCGGATTTGTGGCGTATCTTCACATTCGACGACGTGATTCAGCCGGCGCAACCCCAGACTCTTAACCGCGTCCTTCTGCCGGTACGGAAAGCCGATTCCGCTTCGTATCCATTTGATCCAGATTTTTCTAACTTTCTTCTCAATCACAGTTTTCAGTCCTTCAGAGCTCTTCTACGGTCTTGCCACGGGCGGCCGCAACTTCCTCGGGATTGCAAAGTTGAATCAAGGCATCCATGGTGGCCTTTACCACATTGTGTGGATTCGTGGTTCCCAGGGACTTGGTCAGAACATTTTGAACTCCGGCTGCCTCCACAACGGCCCGCACCGCTCCTCCGGCAATCACTCCGGTGCCAGCCGGCGCGGGTTTCAGGAGGACTCTTCCCGCCCCAAACCTGCCCACCACGGCGTGAGGGATCGAAATCGGTGTAATGTTCACTCTGACGATAGCCTTCTTGGCGGCATCAATGCCCTTGCGGATCGCCATGGGAACTTCACGGGCTTTGCCTGAGCCATAACCCACATGGCCATTGCTGTCCCCCACCACGACCAACGCCGCAAAGCTGAGGTTCTTGCCGCCCTTGACCACCTTGGTGACTCGATTGATGGAGATCACCTGGTCTTTTAACTGCAACGTGTTGGGATCAATCCGATTCGACAAAAAAACCCTCCCCATTTCCTCTCCCTAGAATTTCAGTCCACCTTCACGCGCGGCATCTGCCAAAGTCTTCACCCGCCCGTGATAGGCGTATCCGCCCCGGTCAAAAACCACATTGGAGATTCCAGCCGCGACAGCGCGTTCCGCCAGCGCCTTACCCACTACCTTGGCTGCAGCTACGTTACCCCCGGTCTTCAGCGACATGCGGACTTCCCGGTCGCGGGAGGAAGCCGACACCAGGGTCTGCCCGGCGCTATCGTCAATAATCTGGGCATAAATGTGGTTGAGCGACCTGAAGACATTCAGGCGAGGCAAACGAGCTTGGCGGATGATCCTTCTATGAATCCGAACATGAATGCGCCGCCTTGCCGTGTCCCTAGAAACCAGTTTCAACATGGTAATCCTGCTGACCCCATCCTGAGATTATTGCTTGGCCGCTCCCGCGCCACCTGCGGCCTTGCCTGCCTTCTTCTTCAAACGCTCACCCGTGTAACGAACGCCTTTGTTTTTATAAGGGTCGGGGGGCCTTAGCTCCCGGATTTCAGCCGCGAGCTGGCCTACGCGCTGCTTATCAGTTCCCTTCACCACCAAGTGTGTCAGCTTCTCAACTGTGACTGTTAAGCCCGGCGGAACCGGGAATTCGATCGGATGTGAGTACCCCAGACTGAACACCACGTTCGTTCCTTTAGTTTCAGCGCGATACCCGATCCCTACTATATCCAGGTGCTTTTCAAAGCCCTCCGTCACACCGCGCACAGCATTGGCCAGCAGGCTGCGCACCAAGCCTTGAATGGCAGCATGTGAATCCCCCGTCCGCTGGGTCTTCAAATGTCCATCCTGCTTCTCAACCTTTATGCCGAAAGGCAGCGCTACCTGAAGTGTGCCTTTGGGACCCGTCACCTTGACGGCCCCTGCTTCCGGCTGGAATGATACGCCCTTCGGAAGCTCAATCAGCTTGTTTCCAATCCGCGACATGTTTTTCTATCCTGAAACCGATGATCTATTCGCCTGGCAAAGTCTCCATCAGGCGACGGCCCGTTCGCGGTCCGTCAAGCCGGACGCTCTTGCTCCAATTAGGAAATTGTGCAAAGCAACTCACCGCCGATGCCCGCCTTCTTGGCATTCTTACCGGTCATCAGCCCGTTAGGAGTGGTAAGGATGGCAACACCCATGCCCCCCAGAATGCGGGGAATTTGATCCACACCCACATAAACGCGGCGTCCCGGCCGGGAAACGCGGGTCAGGCTGGAAATCGTGTTTTTCCCGTTCACGGAGTAACGCAGAGAAATTCGGATAACCTTCTTTTTACCTTCCTCCGCGACCTTGAAGCCGGCAATATAGCCCTCGTCCCGCAAAATGGAGGCCACGCTCACCTTCATCTTGGAGGCGGGAATATCCACGCGGGCGTGACGGGCCTGAATCCCGTTCCGGATTCGCGTCAGCATGTCGGCAATAGGGTCAGTAACGGCTGCCATAAGTCTCCCAACAATCAAATTCGCGGCCCCGCGGCCGCTCACAGCCCGGCTGGTAATCTTACCAGCTTGACTTGATCACTCCCGGAATGTCTCCGCGGAGCGCAAGCTGGCGGAAGCAGAGGCGGCACATCTGAAACTTTCGAAGATACCCGCGCGGCCGGCCGCAGATGCGGCAACGGTTCCGATGACGGATCTTAAACTTTGGCTTTCTGACAAGCTTGGCCATCTGCGAAGTACGCGCCACCGGTTATCCTCCCGCCTTCTCATCCGTTTGCCCTTCGGCGGCTCGCCGCCGGGCTTCTTGCCGGAAAGGCAGGCCCATGTGGCGCAGCAGCGCCAGGCCTTCGGCATCCGTCCGGGCATCGGTCACAATGGAGATGTTCATACCCTTGGTCTTTTCCACTTTGGAGTAATCGATTTCCGGAAACACCAACTGGTCTCGCAGGCCGATCGTATAATTTCCGCGGCCGTCGAAAGCGCGGCTCGAAAGGCCGCGAAAATCGCGGACGCGTGGCAAGGTGACGTTGGCCAACCGGTCAAAGAACTCATACATGCGGTCTCCGCGCAGCGTCACCATCACTCCGATGGGCATGTTCTTACGCAGCTTGAAATTGGAGATGGATTTCCGGGCCCGGGTGACCACCGGTTTTTGTCCAGTGATCAGGCCCAGATCCCGGCCAGCCGAATCCAGCAGCTTGGCATTTTGAATTGCCTCGCCCAATCCCATGTTCACCACAATCTTGCGCAGCCGTGGCACGGCGGAAGCATTCGTATACTTGAACGCCTCAACCAGCGCCGGCACCACAT
>Ga0307372_10002821_pt1 | contig 28377 bp, 28 predicted proteins | sample OX1MG_FD_202533 | JGI IMG/M metagenome (GOLD analysis project Ga0307372, IMG submission 202533) | Soil microbial communities from Risofladan, Vaasa, Finland - OX-1 | ecosystem: Environmental > Terrestrial > Soil > Coastal area > Acid sulfate soil | place: Finland: Risofladan, Vaasa | collected... | reverse complement strand
TCCCGTCGGGCCAGGTCCAGGTCGCCGCCTCGGGCACCGCCTCGACCAACCACACGACATGCAGCGATTCGCCCAGATCTCCGTCTCCTAGATCGGGCTCGGAAAGATCGATCTCCGCGTATGCCGTGACTGGAACCGGAGCTAGCGTCGCCTCCACCGGAACCCCCACAACTCCCGGCCCCGGGGGCGTCGCGGCAATCGACTCCGCCGGTACCTGGCCAGCGACCGCGGCCAGGAAAGCGCGCGGATTCAGCCCTGGTAGACAGGCAGAAGGAGCCGTCCCCTGTGAGCAGGGGCTCGGCGTCCTAGGTGCGGAGGTGACCCGGGTAAATCGGACAACGCCTCCGACCCCGCAACTAACGGTGTACACCCAGCCCCAATCGGTAAGCGGCGTCGAAAAGACCAGGGGAATCCGCTGGCCACCAAGCGTCCACAGACCTCCATTCGGGCCGCCCATCATGTCGACGGACGGCACCGCCCACTCGGTGGTGAGGTAGGGTGCGCAAGCCTGGGCTATTGTCGGGAAAGCCGTGCTCCAAGCGTGGGTCAATGACGGATGCGTGGGTGCGCTCGGGCCTTCCAGCGCGATGCAATTGCCACCGAATTCTGTCGCCGAAATGCTTGCGCGACATCCAACACTCGAACCCCCCAGCCCGTAACTGGCATTGGCTATAGACGGTTCCCAGACAGAGACGAGCGCGAGTCCAGCTAGCAGGGCGACTAGAGCACGGATACGTCGCATCGCAAGTACTTCTGAAGAGGTGGCGACCAAATCATCCAGATAATCACGTGGAAGTCGACCACTTTGTGTGCCTCGGCTCCACGCGCGTCCCGTGTAGTGGTTCGCTCAACGCCTTCCACGTTGAGCGCAACGACAGCGAGCGGATCGTTCGGGTCTTGCTGCCTCCCAACCGCTAGCCTCTCCACCGAATCCTCGATGCTTATGAATCGAGTCTTGGTGGAACGTTCCGCCCCAATCGTGCTTTCGTCAATCGTGAGCATGCCTCCAGAATCGGCGTACGGCAGGAGGTTGGCGTCGCCGCGCTCGATCGCCAGATTTTCGATGAGGTCATCGGCGACGAAGTCCCTCACCACACGCGTCGCGGACACACCGGCTGGAAGAGGATTCGAGATCGAGACCGAGTACGGCGGGAGGGCTAGCTCGGCCGGACTCACCGATACGCCTGGAGCAATGCTTGTCGGCGCCGAACTCGGGGTCGGGGTGGCAGCCGGAATCTTGGCCGGCGGGCTACTGCACGCGGCCATCCCGAGCAGCGCCATTCCCGACCCCAGCCCCAACGCAGCCCGCCGCGACCGTCCCCAAGCGGTCACTCCGCGCCCTCGTGAACCCTAGCGAGACCTGAACCATATCCTCTGTCTGCGGCTTTGGACAAGGCCCCTCCCGAACTCAGTCACTTGGCATCGAGTTGAGCTTCGGAGAGGTCGAGGTTGAGCTCTCGCGCGGCCCGCCGCAGGGACGCCACCAACCAGTCGGGATGGCCCGGGTGGATGGTGCGAACGGCGGTGCCACGCTCACCAGTCTGGGGGTCGGATGAAGGACCTAACTCGAGCACCGGCCCACTCAGTAGGGAGTTAATGCGGAGGCAGAGGGCCGGGTCTCCCTCGCTCTCGACCGGATTGCCCCAGAACTCGGCCTGCTCCTGCCCCCCCCGCCGGCGGAGTAGATACCTAGACGTCTTCTCGGTCACCTCCCCAGCTCCCGACCCACTCCGCGACGCACCAGCTGGAGGGACTCCCAGGGCCGCTCCGGGGCCAGCGCAGGCCGGCGCACGCCAACTGCCCGCTCGGATGAGCGCCAGGGCTCGAGCAGCACCCGCTCGCCCTCGATCAGGGCCGGGCGGCTGTGCTCGGCGCGGGAGAACGGGGCATGGATGCAGCGGAAAATCTCCGCCGGGGTCTCAGAGATGGCGTCCTCGGCATACAGTGAGATCCCCCGGCGCCGCCTGAGCGCCGAGTCAACATCCTCCAGGGCGAGACCCCTCTCGGCTAGTTCTCGGGTGAGCATCGCGGGATCCTCCCGGCGGAGGCGTCGGAGCAGCTGGTCCGATCCCAGCAGCCGCAGCGATCCACGATCCTTGGTCCACAACCGCTTGAAGCTGCTCACCTCCCGCATCAAGTCACGGTCCAGCTGGGCAGGCGGCGGGAGCGCCGGGCTGCCCAGCGAGAGGTCACCGTTCCAGCTCGGGTCGATCCGGGTCAGCCGGTCAAGGTAGTACGCGCTCAGGGTCGCGACGTGGCGACCAAGGGGGCCGTACGGGATGGGGTCGTCGAGAGGGTGGGGCAGCCAGCCCGAGGCGGCGATCAGGGCGACCGTGTCCCGGACCCGGATTCCACCCCTCGGGTCTTCGACCAGAGCGTGCCCGGCCTCGTGGACGAGGGTGGCTCGAAGTAGGTCGTAACCGAGATCCCGGTGCCAGGTCTGGTTGCTCAGGCTGGGAATCAGCGACCAGTCCCGGTTGAGCCGCATCGTCCCGTCCCGCCAGGTCCCCAGGGTGTCGGGAGCAAAGCTCGGGTCCTGATCGAGGCGAAGCTCGTCGATGACTCCCCGGAGAATATCTTTGACCTGCATCGGCAGGCGATCGACCGCCTCCCAGATTTCGCCGGCCCGCTGCTCGGCGCCGGGCGGCCCGGCGGCGGATACGTGCACTCTGAGGCTGAACTGCTCGGCCGCCCAGGTCGAGTCAGCGAGCCCGAGCCGCCGGTACGTCTCCAGCCGAGCGTACTGCCTATCCGAACGGTACGGGCTGAGCGGGGCCAAGTCCTCCACGCTTCCCTCGTCCCCTCGCAAGGCCGGTTTGGGGCGGGGACGGAACTCGACTCAGCTCATGTCGGGCCAAGCGGGAGCCTCTGCCTCCCCGCCTTCGCCCTCTTCGCCTCCGACCTTCTGATGGAACCTCGCCGCGACCATCTGCTGGGCCATCGCCTTGGGGATCCCGAACTTGACCAGGGATCGAACCTCGTCGGCCATCACCTTGTCTCGGGCGGTCTCCACGGCGGTGATCAAATCGTCGAGGGAGATCGTAGCCTGCTTCACGGATCCATGGTACCCCGCCGGAACGAACTCGAAGCGTAGACCACCTGGACTCGGGATTGGATTCCGAACCAGTCGACGCGAGCTCGCCCGCGCCTACTCCGGTGACCATCGGGACTGCGCCTGCTGGGCTCAGAGCCTGAGTCCACCCCTCCGGTCAGGCGACGGCCGACTCTGCAACTGCCAGGCTGGGATTGAGGCAGAAACCTTCGTAGTCGATCGGCTCGGTTATGGTCGGGCGCTCGCCGCATACCGGGCACAAGGGGTCGCGCCGGAGCCGGAACGTGTTGAACTCCATCGCCAGGGCGTCGACATGCAGGAGCCGACCGCTGAGGGTCTCGCCGATGCCGAGGATCAGCTTGACAACCTCGGTAGCCTGGATCATTCCCACCAATCCCGGCAAGACCCCAAGGACGCCCGCCTCGGAGCAGCTGGGGGCCTCCTCGGGGGGCGGCGGCGACGGGTAGCGGCACCGGTAGCACGGGGACTCGAACGGGATCATGGTGGTCACCTGACCCTCGAAGCGGAAGACCCCGCCATCGACCAGCGGCTTGCGCAGGAATACGGCCATGTCATTGGCCAGATAGCGGGTCGGAAAGTTGTCGCTGCCGTTCACGATCAGGTCGTATTGGGCGAAGAGGTCGGCCGCGTTGGAGCTGTCCAAATGGAGATTGTGTTCGACCACTTTCACGTCCGGGTTGAGGGCCTTGAGGGCCAAGGCGGCCGACTCGGTCTTGAGCATCCCCAATCGGTCAACCGTGTGCACGATCTGGCGCTGGAGATTGCTGAGCTCGACGCGGTCGAAGTCCACCAGCCCGATGGTCCCCACTCCGGCGGCGGCCAGGTAGTAGGCGACGGGTGCGCCCAGGCCACCCGCGCCGAGGAGCAGGACCTTGGCCCCGAGAAGCCGGGCCTGACCATCCTCGCCTACCTCGCTGAGAAGGAAATGTCGGCTGTAGCGCTCGCGCTGCTCCGGGGTGAAGGCCCGCGGCACCGTGAACGGAAGGCCCTGGTCCTTCCAGGCATTGAATCCGCCTTGGAGCGAACTGACGTGGGAGTAGCCCATCCCCTGGAGGGTTTTGGCCGCTAGTAGCGAGCGAACGCCGGACGCGCAGTAGACCGTGATCGGCGTCGCGCGATCAGGGATGGCCGCCTCCACTCTGAGTTCGAGGAACCCTCTCGGTATCAGCACGGCACCGGGGAGAGCGCCCTGAGCGACCTCATCCGGCTCCCTTACATCGAGGACTTGGTGGCTCCCGCTCTCAGCCAGATCTGCGCGCAAATCGTGGGCGGCCACCTCGGGAACATCCCGGCGAGCCTCGTCGACAAGCTCCCGCGAACTCACTGCCATCAGCAACGCACTCCCACTCACCGTCCTTGGGGCAAAAATCCGACCCGCCATCCAAGAATACCCGCTAGGGGCGGTGGCGAATCAGGCGGGCAGGCGGCGCATGCTGCCCGCCATCACATGAATGTGAAGGTGAGGGACGGTCTGGCCGCCAGCCTGACCCACGCTGACATAAAAGCGGTAGCCCTGGTCGTGACCCAGGTCAGCGGCAACCTCGTTGGCGACCTGGGTCAAGCGCAGCCAGAGCGATGCGTCCTGGTCTCGGAGATGACGGAGGTCCTCGATATGGCGCTTAGGCACCACCAGCACGTGGGTTTCGGCGACCGGGTGAATGTCCTGGAAGGCGATGATTCCAGCTTCCCGATGCACCTCGTCGGAGGGCAACTCCCCGGAGACGATCCGGCAGAAGAGGCAGTCCGAGTTCATGGCCACATGATAGGCCGCTCCAATCACTCCCTCGGCAAGCCTCGGAACTCAGACCGAGCCGCTCTCCAACTCCAGTCCCGCCAGGCCCAGGCGCGCGATGGCGTCGTCGACCAGCACCACCTTTCGCCCAGCGCGGTCGAGCAGGCTGGCGGCGACCGCGGCTCGGTAACCCGCGCTGCAGTGAACCCAGGTCAACCGGTCAGGAAGTTCGTTCAGCCGGGAGAGCAGATCGGGGAGATGGATGTTGATCGAGCCCCTGATGTGCTCCTGGCGCCACTCATCGGGCCTGCGGGCATCGAGGATCTGGAGATCCGCGGTGAGTTGGGCCTTGGCGAGCCCTCGGAAGTCGGTCACCGGGTATGAGGACCCACCCTGCGCCGCCTGGAGATCGCCGAGGGGAGCTCTCACCCACCCGGCGAACTGGTCGATTCCGATCCGGGCCAGATCGCGGCGGGCGTGGCTGACAAGCTCCGGGGACTCAGCCACTACGGTGAGGGGAGAGCCCCAGGGGACGACCCAGCCGATGTAGGTGGCCAGTTGCTCCTGGGCTGGGAAGTTGACGGTCCCCTTGACGTGGGCGGGTGCGAACTCGGAGCGGGGTCGGAGGTCGATCACCCACTCACCAGCGCTTATCCTCCGCCCGGCCTCGGGGACGTCGATCTGGGGGGGCAGATCGGGTGCGGGGGCCGCCGCCCCCTCGAGATTGCGGGCACCCATGTATGCGTAGTAGCGGGGATAGTCGGAGTACCCGGCCAACAGCGCCCGCACGAATCCCTCCTCATCGGCGGTCAGGGCTGGATTCACCTCACGCTGGCTCCCCAGGCTGAGACCCGCGTCGCTGGGAGAGGAGGCGCCGCTGGCACAGAAGCTGCCAAAGCCATGGGTGGGGAACAGGCCCAATTCCTCGGGAAGGGCCGCCAGGCGAAGCGCCGATCGATGCTGGAATCGGGCCAGCTCCTCGGTCAGCTCCGGGGAGACCAGGTCGGTGCGCCCGACCGCGCCGTAGAGGAGCGAGCCGCCGCTGAAGAGGGCGGCGGGCCGATCGCCGTCGGAGACCACGAAGGCGAGGTGGCTCCGAGTGTGACCGGGGGTGGCCAGGGCCTGCAGGGTCATCGCTCCCACCTGAACCCGGTCCCCCTCCGACAGCGGTTGACGCAGAAAGGCGACATCCTCGGCGGCGGCGACTAGGTAGCGAGCCCCGGTCCGCTCGGAAAGCGCCCGGCCGCCCGAGACGTAGTCGTTGTGGATGTGGGTCTCGGCCACAAAGTTGATCTCAATCTTTGCCGAATCGGCCAGGGAGGTCACCCGGTCGATGTCGCGCTGAGGGTCGATCACGAGGCCCTTGCCGCCGTCGTGGACGAGGTAGGTGCGATTCCCCAGCTCGGGTGTCTCGATGGTGATCACTTCCAGCACGCTTGGGACTCCTCAAATCCGACGCCTTGGAGGGCCGGCGAGCCGACCGCCTAGGCTCCGAGGAAGGACCGATTTCGAGGTTCGCGAACCCGGCCAGTGTGACAGACGCCCACCGCGACGACTCTCCGCCCCGACATAGAGGTGCGCGCCTCGGGTGGCGGCGAGCGGCGCGCCGAGGGTGCCTGCTACGGTCCCAGCATTGTGGGGCTGCCTGTGATTTGGCTGGCGATTACTGCTCGGGCGCTGGCCCGGGTGATGTCGCCGCGCTGTGAGACGCTGACCAGCCTCTCTTGGGATCGGGATGCCCGCATCGTTCCGGTGACAGAAGCAACCCCCCCGCCATGAACTCGAGAGCCCCCAACCTGATTGACCTCGACCCTCTCCTGAGCGAGTTGCGCGCCCAGCTTGGAGCCCGCGTCCGGGCCAGCAAGCGGCCCTTCCGCCTCGGGGTCGTGGTCGAGGATGGCAACGTCGCAGGCGGCTCCTTCGCCCGCTCGCTGGAGCGCGAAGCCATCGCGGGAGGGGTCGCGGTGATCCATCGGACGGTCCCCGCCGACCGCTCGGAGACGACGCTGACAGTTCTCGACGCCCTGGTGGTCGACCCCACGGTGAACGGCGTCGTGGTGGTCCAGCCGGTGCACTCGCTCCCGGCTGGCACTGTTGCCGCGCACCTCCCCGCCAGCAAGGACGTCGAAGCGGTTACTCCGGCCGCTCTCTCCGCCGCCGCGGAAGGCAGACGCCGGGGAACGCCGGTGGCGGAAGCATGCCTCGCTACCCTCGCCCACCTGGGAATCGACTGTTCCCAATCTCGAATCCTCGTCGTCGGTCACGGGCCGACTGGAGGCCGCCCGATCGCTCAGAGACTCCTGGCGACAGGAGCTCAGGTCTCGGTGGTGCAGAGCGACATCGCCGGCGTTGCGCCGCTACCCCCCTACGACGTCCTGATCTCAGCGATTGGGATCGCCGGGGTCCTGCCCGAGGCCGCAATCCGGGCCGGGACCACCGTACTCGACGTGGGGACCTCGATGGTCGATGGGCAACTGCGGGGAGACGTGTCGCCGGAGGCGGGCCGCCGCGCCGCACGGGTCACTCCGGTACCCGGGGGCGTTGGTCGAATCACAGCTGTGTGCGCGTTGCTGGCGCTCACCGAGCTAGGCGACCTCCAGCCGGGCCCGGTCGCCTCCTGGTCCCTGCTCGAGGCCGTCGCCCGAATGCTTTCTCCCCGGGACGCGGCCGGAGGCGCGGCCGCGGCCGCGATCACGGGAGCCCTGGCCGCCGCTCTTGACGGACTCTGCCGACTGCACGGTCCGGCGGAGGATATATCGGCATCCGGCCAAGTCGCGGTTGGTCTGCTGCTGGCGGCGGATCGAGATCGCCTTGCGTTCGGTGACTACCAGCGGCTTCGGCGTCTGGGAGAGGCCACGGCGCTGGCGGCAGCGCGGATCCGGGCCCTGGCCACTCCCGCTGAGATCGCCGACCAGCTCGCCCTGCTCGAGGAGCGGCTGCGTGCCCTGGAGACCACCCCTTCGCTTGATCTGGACCGCCGGCTTGCCCTGGAGTTGACCGAGGCGGCCCGCGAGGCGGTGACCCGGCTCCGGGAGTCGTTCTTGGTGCAGCCGGCCTGACCTAGGGGATCAGCACCCCAACTCCCCCTGCGCTTCCTTCACGGAGCCGCCCGAGCGCGGAATTGGCGTCAGCCAGCGAGAAGGGCTGGATGCGGGGTCGGACCGGGATCTCGTCCGCCATCCGAAGGAAGTCGCTGGCATCCTGGCGGGTGAAGTTGGCCACGCTCAGCAGCTGTCGCTCCCAATAGAGCAGTTGGTACTCGAAGCCGGGGATTCGGTCGAGGTGAATTGCGTTGACGACACAGCGGCCGCCCCGGTCAAGCGCCCGGAGGGCGTCCATCACCGCCGATCCTTGGGGAGTGAAGGTGATGGCTGCCTGGAGCTGTCTTGGCAGGCGACGCCCGGGTGGCCCCACCCAGGTCGCTCCCATCTCCTGGGCCAGCCGCTGAGCGGCCGGATTGCGAGTCACCACAAAGAGCCGGCAGCCCTCGGCGAGGGCCACCTGGGCTACCAGGTGTGCTGAGGCGCCGAAGCCGTACAGGCCCAGGCGGTCCCCCCGACCGACCAGCGAACAGCGCCATGCCCGATAGCCGATCACCCCGCCGCACAGGAGGGGCGCCATCAGCGCGGGATCCCCCTGGTCGGGAAGCGGCTGCGCGAAGTCCGCTCTGACCAGGAGTTGGCTGGCAAACCCGCCATCACGATCCCACCCGGTGAAGGTCGCGGCGGGGCAGAGGTTCTCCCGGCCACCGCGGCAGAACCGGCAGCGGCCGCAGGCAGAGGCGAGCCAGCCCACCCCCAGCCGGCGACCCATCAGCCCCGGCCTAACCCGGCTGCCCACAGCCTCCACGCGACCCACGACCTGGTGCCCGGGCACGATCGGGCGACCTCGCGCCTCGAGGTCGCCATCGCAGATCTGGAGATCGGTCCGGCAGACCGCGCAGGCCTCCACCCGGAGGCGCACCTCGCCCGCACCGGGTTTGGGTTCCGGCCTCCGCTCCAACCTCAGCGCCGCTCCAGGGGCGGGAAGCTCCATCACCTCCATGGCGGTCAATTGTGGTCATGGGGGCCAGGGTTGGCGGCTAGGCTTGGGCGATGCGCTGGTCTGAACTGGCGGCTGCGATCGGCCAGCCGGCCCTACCGGAGGCGGTCGGCAACCCCGAGGTGACCGCGATCGCCTACGACTCGCGACGCTCCCTCCCAGGCGCGGTCTTTGTGGCAGTTCCGGGCCAGCACTACGACGGCCACGACTTCGTCGATGCCGCCCTTGCGGGCGGCGCCGTCGTCGCCGTGGTGGAGCGCCCCCTGACTTCAGATTCTGCCGATCGACTAGTAGTCGTACCATCCGCCCGGTTCGCGCTGGCGGCGCTGGCGGCCAGCTTTTACAACCACCCCTCCCAGGCGGTCCCGGTCGTCGGCGTTACTGGGACCGACGGGAAGACCACGACCACAACCATGCTGCACGCTGCCCTGAGCGCCGCACTGGGCACGGTTGGCAGCCTGAGCACGGTAGATTTCCGAGTCGGTCAGGCGATCGAGGCCAATCTCAGCCGACAGACCACCTTGGAATCACTGGAGCTCCAGTCCTGGATGCGGCAGATGGTCGACCAGGGTTGCCGGGCGATTGCCCTCGAGGCAACTTCACATGGATTGGCGCTCGGTCGGCTGAACGAGATCGAATTCGCGGGTGCCGTGTACACCAGCATCACCCACGACCACCTGGACTTTCACCGCTCCTGGGAGGAGTACTTCCAGGCCAAGGCCTCGCTCCTGGATCGGGCCGTCAGCTCCGGGGGCTTCGCCGTGCTCAATCGGGACGATGCGCGCGCCTACCCTCGGCTGCTCGCGCGAGCAGGTTCGCGAACCCTCAGCTACAGCGCCAGCGGCGACCCCAGCGCCGACCTCCGAGCCGAGCGGGTCACCCCTCAGGGACAGGGGATCGAATTCAGGGCGATGACCCCGGCCGGTCCGGCCCCAGTCCACCTAAAGACCCCGGGGCGCTGGAACGTGGGCAACGCCCTGGCCGCGCTTGGGGCGGGCCTCTTGCTCGAACAGCCCCTGGCGCCCCTAGTTGACGGCCTGGCTGAGCTCCCTGCCGTGCCCGGACGGATGGAGGCCGTCGACCTGGGCCAGGCCTTCACCGTCATCGTCGATTACGCCCACACGCCAGAAGCCCTCACCCTGACCCTTCACGAGCTGCGTTCGGCCACCGCCGGTCGGCTCTGGGTGGTCTTCGGGAGCGCCGGGGAGCGCGACCTCGCCAAGCGCGGGGAGATGGGCAGAATCGCGGCCCAGCTGGCAGACCAGGTCGTGCTCACCTCGGAGGACCCCCGCGGGGAGGACCCCTCGGCGATCATCGATGAGATCTGGGCGGGGGCTCTGGCGGCGGGAGCCGAGCCGGGCAACGACCTGCATCGCGACTCCGACCGCGGCCAGGCGATCCGGCTGGCCATCGGAAGTGCAATTCCGGGAGACACCGTGCTCCTGGCCGGAAAGGGCCACGAGCACAGCATCATCGGCGCCACCGGGGCAGTACCGTGGGATGAGCGGGAGGCAGCGGAGACTGCGTTGCGGGAGCTGAGGGGACTGTGAGAAGGGGGTCTGACCGAGGCGAGGGCAGCGGCGCCACCAACGACCCTACGTCGCCTCCCGAAAACCCGAGGGCTGTGAGCCTGGGGGCAGAGGGGGTCGGGCCTGCTGCGGTGGTCGCAGTCGCGCGCGAAGGCGCTCGGGTGGAGATCTCTGCGGCGGCGACCAATGCCATGAAGAAGGCCCGATACCTGGTGGACCGGGCCGGCAGCAGCCCTGACGCGGTCTACGGAGTGTCGACTGGATTCGGGCTTCTGGCTACCACGAGGATCGATCCGGACCGCCGATCCGAACTCCAGCATGCGCTGATCCGATCCCATGCCGCCGGTATGGGTGCGCCCGTCGAGGAGGAGGTGGTGCGGGCGATGATGCTGCTACGTGCCCGCACCCTGTGCATGGGCTTCTCGGGGAGCCGGCCGGAAGTCGCGGAGGGGTTGGTGGCTCTGCTCAACGCAGGGATCACTCCGGTAGTTCCCGAGCACGGCTCCCTGGGAGCCAGCGGCGACCTGGCACCGCTGGCCCACATGTCCTTGGTGCTGATCGGCGAGGGTCGCGCCCAGCTGGGCGACGGTCGGACCTTGACTGGGGGGCAGGCCCTCCGGGAGTGCGGGCTGACTCCGCTCACCTTAGAGGTGAAGGACGGACTAAGCCTGATTAACGGGACCGATGGAATGCTAGGGATGCTAGTCCTGGCCCTCGCCGACCTGGCCATCCTCTTGCCCACCGCCGACCTCGCCGCCGCCCTCTCGATCGAAGGGCTGATGGGCACCGACCGGCCCTTCGCAGCCGAGCTCCACCAAATCCGGCCGCACCCGGGCCAGATGCAGAGCGCCGCCAACCTCCGACTTCTCCTCCAGGGATCGCCCCTCCTGGCCTCGCACCGGTCCTCCCCCCACCTAGTCCAGGACCCTTATTCGATCCGCTGCGCCCCCCAGGTGGTGGGGGCCGCCCGTGACACCGCCGAGTTCGCTCGCCAGATCGCCGACCGTGAGCTTCGAGCAGCGGTCGACAACCCAGTTGTGCTTCCCGACGGGCGGCTGGAGTCGACCGGGAATTTCCACGGCGAGCCGCTCGCCTTTGCCTGCGACTTCCTCAGCATCGCCGCCGCCGAGGTCGCTGCGATCGCCGAGCGGCGGGTCGACCGACTCCTCGACCCGGCCCGGTCTGCCGGGCTGCCCCCCTTCCTGGCTCCCGAGGCCGGTGTCAACTCCGGGCTCATGATCGCTCAGTACACCGCCGCCGCCATCGTTGCCGAGAATCGCCGACTTGCCAGCCCGGCGAGCGTCGACTCGATCCCCACCTCGGGGATGCAGGAGGACCATGTCTCGATGGGATGGGGCGCCGCCCGCAAGCTCCGACTCGTGGTGGCCAACCTCTCCCGGGTGCTCGCCGTGGAGCTCCTGGCGGCCTCCCGGGCGGTGGAACTGCGAGCCCCGGTGGAGCCCTCCCCGGCTGACGCGGCGGTTGCCCAGCTGGTCCGCCAGCTGGGCGGAGGAGTGGGGCCTGACCGCTTCCTATCGCCGGAGCTGGAGGCGGTCGCTAACGCCGTCCGCTCGGGTGACGTGCTGCGCCGAGCCGAGCAGCTCGTGGGTCGACTGCGGTGAGCGGGCCCCGCCCGGTGCGCGCGCCCCGGGGGAGCGAGCTGAGCTGCAAGGGCTGGCCCCAGGAGGCCGCCCTACGGATGCTGATGAACAACCTCGACCCCGAAGTTGCCGAGAACCCCGACCAGCTGGTCGTCTACGGGGGCTCTGGTCGGGCCGCCCGCTCCTGGGACGCATTCGACGCCATCGTCCGAGCTCTGCGCCAATTGGAGACCGACGAGACCCTGCTGGTTCAGTCCGGCAAGCCGGTGGGCGTCTTCCGCACCCACGAATGGGCTCCCCGAGTGCTGATCGCCAACGCCCTGCTGGTTCCCCAATGGGCGACCCAGGAGGAGTTCCGGCGCCTCGAACTCGAGGGGCTGACGATGTATGGGCAGATGACCGCCGGTTCGTGGATCTACATCGGGACCCAGGGCATCCTCCAGGGAACGTACGAGACCTTCGCCGCCATCGCGGCCAAGCGCTTTGGCGGCTCCTTAGCCGGAACCGTGACCCTGACCGCCGGACTGGGTGGGATGGGCGGCGCCCAACCGCTGGCAGTGACCATGAATGGCGGCGTTGCGCTGTGCATCGAGGTCGACCCCGAGCGGATTCAGCGCCGGCTCGACCACCGCTACCTGGACCGCTGGGCTCCCGACCTGGACGCGGGGCTAGCGCAGGCGGAGGCCGCGCGAGGATCCCGCGAGGCGGTTTCGATCGCCGTCTTGGGCAATGCGGCCGAAGTCGTGCCTGAGATCGTGAGGCGCGCCGTCCCGGTCGACATCGCGACCGACCAGACGCCCGCTCACGACCCGCTGATGTACCTCCCACGCGGGCTCACCCTCCAGGAGGCGGCCGACCTCCGGCTGGAGGATGCCGCCGACTACATCCGAAGGAGCCGGGAGTCGATGGCCAGGCACGTGGGCGCGCTCGTTGAGTTGCTCGACCGCGGTGCCGAGGTCTTCGACTACGGGAACAGCTTGCGGGCGGAGGCGGAGCTGGGGGGCTGCCAGAGGGCCTTCGACTACCCGGGATTCGTTCCCGCCTACATCCGGCCCCTCTTCAGCGAAGGGAAGGGCCCCTTCCGCTGGGCGGCCTTGAGCGGAGACCCCCGCGACATCGCCGCCACTGATCGCGCCGCCCTAGAGGAGTTCCCCGAAAACGAAGCGCTGGCGCGGTGGATCCGGCTTGCCTCGGAGCGGGTCGCCTTTCAGGGGCTACCCGCCAGGATCTGCTGGCTCGGGTACGGGGAGCGGGACCGGCTCGGGCTGCGCTTCAACCAGATGGTGGCCACCGGCGAGCTGCGGGCGCCGATCGTGATCGGCCGGGACCACCTCGACTCGGGCTCGGTCGCCTCCCCCTACCGGGAGACGGAGGCGATGCAGGACGGCAGCGACGCCATCGCTGACTGGCCAATCCTGAACGCCTTGCTCAACACATCCAGCGGCGCGACCTGGGTGTCTGTCCACCACGGCGGCGGGGTGGGCATCGGCCGGTCCATCCACTCTGGGCTGGTGGCGGTGGCCGACGGCTCCGAGCTGGCCGCCCAGAAGCTGGCGCGCTGCCTGCTCAACGATCCCGGTACCGGGGTGATGCGGCACGCCGACGCTGGCTACCCCATCGCCCTCGACACGGCGGCCAACCGAGGCGTCCGGATACCCATGCAGGAGAGCTGATGCAGCTCTGGCTGGCGGAGCTGGCCTGGACCGGGACGAGCCTGGTCCCCCGCCTCCTCCTGGAAGAGGAGGCGGGCCGCTTCAGTCGAGTCGAAGAGCTTGGTACGGGCCTGATCCCCCCGGGCGCGAAGGTGCTCTCCGGACTCACCCTGCCGGGGTTAGCGAACGTGCACTCCCACGGATTCCACCGGGCCCTGCGCGGGCGCTCCGAAGAGGCCCAGGGAGGAGGGGGGAGCTTCTGGGAATGGCGCCGACGCATGTACACCCTGGCCGGATTCCTGACCCCGGACGACTACTTCGGCCTCTGCCGGGCCGCCCTCGGGGAGATGGCCCTGGCGGGCATCACCGCAGTCGGCGAGTTCCACTACCTGCACCACCGGCCCGGGGGCCACCCCTACCCGCGCCCGGAGATGGAGGAGGCAGTGATCGCTGCCGCCGAGGAAGCCGGCCTGCGGTTGACCTTGCTCGACACCTGCTACTTGCGACCCGGCTTCGACGGTGGCCCCCTGGAAGGGGCGGCGCTGCGTTTCTCCGACCGCGACGCTCAGGCATGGGCGCGCCGGGCCGACGGGCTGGCGGACGGCCCCCGGCTCCGCCTTGGCGCCGCCATCCACAGCGTCCGGGCGGTTGCACCAGACGCGATCCGGGTGGTGGCGGATTGGGCCAAGGATCGGGGTGCGCCCCTTCATCTCCATCTCTCCGAACAGCCCGAGGAGAATCTAGCCTCCCTGAGATCTACCGGGATGACCCCGACCGAGCTGATCGATTCGTGCGGGGTGCTTGGACCGCAGACGACTGCGGTACACGCAATCCACCTCACCCCGACCGACATCCGCCGCCTGGGACAGACCGGGACCGGCATCTGCGTCTGCCCCACCACCGAGCGCGACCTCGGTGACGGGGTCTGCGCGGCCGACCAGCTTCAAGCGGCTGGGAGCCCACTCTGCCTCGGGAGTGACAGCAACGCCGTGATCGACCTCTTCGAGGAGGCCCGGGCGGTCGAGCTCGACCGCCGCCTAGTCACCGGCGGGCGCGGCTGGCTCAGCTCCTCCGCCCTCTTGCGGGCAGCGACGGCCCAGGGGATGGCCGCCCTGGGTTGGAACTCCGGGGAACTTCGTCGGGGCACCCTCGCCGACTTCGCCACCCTGAACCTTTCCAGTCCCCGACTTGCCGGTGCTGGGCTAGCGGATTTGCTTCCCAGGGTCGTTTTCGGCGCTGGGGCAGGCGACGTGCGCTCGGTCGTGGTTGGCGGAGAGCTGGTGGTCGAGGAAGGGCACCACGTCGGCCTGGGCAGCGTGGCGGAGAAGTTAGGGGTGGTGCTGGAGGCGCTCGAGCCCTCCTGGCAGAGGGCGCTCGCAGAGCTGGCCGGGTGAGCACCCTTCTCGCCGGGGTGGGTCGGCTCTTCACCTCCGGGCGACCGGTCGAGGAGGACATGGAAGTACTCCTCGACGATGGCGTGATCACCGCCATCGGGAAGAGTGGGACTTTGGCGGTGCCCACCGAGGCCCAGGTCTACGACTGCCAGGGAGCGCTCCTGACTCCGGGGCTGATCGACGCTCATACCCACCCCGTCTACGCCCGCCCCCGGCTGACCGAGATCGCCGAGCGGGCAGCCGGGGCGGGATACGCCGAGATCGCGACTCGGGGCGGCGGAATCAACTCCACCGTGCGGGAGACCAGGAGGACGCCCTGGGCCGAGCTCGAGGCTGGGCTGCGGAGCCGACTGCACCTATGGCTCGCCTGGGGGACCACCACCGTGGAGGCCAAGTCCGGCTACTGGCTCGAGCGGGAGGGCGAGCTCCGAGCACTGCAGCTCCTGGCGCAGCTGGCAAACCAGCCCGACCTGCCCCGGCTGGAGGTGACCTTCCTCGGCGCCCATGGGCTGCCGGTCGAGTCGCAGGGCAGGCGCGCAGAGTTTGTCACCGAAGTGGCGAGCTGGTGCGCCGACGCCCGGCTCGCAGGAGCCCGCTTCGCCGACGTGTTTTGCGATCAGGGGGCCTTCACGGTGGCCGAAGCCGGACGCCTGCTGGGGGCCGCACGCGAGGCCGGGTTGGAGCTGCGAATCCATGCGGACGAGCTGGCCCTGAGCGGCGGAACCCAGCTCGCCGTCGAGCTGGGAGCGACATCGGCCGACCACCTCATATGGTTGAGGACTGAGGACGTTGTCGCTCTGGCCGGCTCCGCGACGGTTGCAACCCTGTGCCCAGTGACCGCCCTGAACTTGGGGCGGAACCCCCCAGCCCGGGAGCTGCTGGCCGCCGGCGTCCCGGTCGCCCTCGGCACGGACCACAACCCGGGTACCTCGGGGGCCACCTCGATGAGCCTGATTGTGTGGTTGGCGATCACCGAGCTGGGGCTGAGCGTGGAGCAGGCGCTGGCGGCCGCCACCAGCGGGGGGGCTCGGTCGCTCGCGCTCCGGGATCGGGGCCGGATCGCCGTCGGACTGTCCGCAGATTTGGTCCTCTGGGACACCGACCATGAGGCTGGCTTCGCCTGGAATCCCATTCTCAGGCCGCTCCAAGTCTGGCGCGAGGGCCGGCGCGGCCCGGACCAGCCGGCCGGCTGAGCGGGCTGCGGGCTAGATGGGGGGTCCCAATTAGTCGGCCGGGAGCCTCACAAACCTGAGCAGGCGGCTATGCCCGACGGGGTCCACTCGGAGGTCGCCCAGCCCTCCGCTTTCCGCTCGTTCCATAAGCCCTTCGGTCAAGGACACGGCGGGGCCGACGTGGACCATCCCCTCGCCGCCGGGTCGCAGCAGGCGGCGGGCGATTTGGAGCAGATCGAGGGCGGGGAGGGCGGCCCGGGAGACCAGCACGTCGGCCCGCTCGAACCCCTGGCTGCGGGCCAATTCCCGAGCGTCCCGGGCGAACACCCTCACTCCGATCAGCCCCAGCTGTCCCAGGCAGTGGAGCAGAAACGTGGCCTTGGCAAGGTCGCGCTCGATCAGCCCCACCGAGAGCTGGGGCGCGGCGATCGCGAGCGGGATTCCCGGCAGTCCGCCGCCGCTGCCGAGGTCGAGGACGCGCTCTGAGGGCGCCCAGTTGCGACAAGAGACCAGGTCCAGAGACTCTTCGATGTGGCGCGCCCAGGCGTCGGACCGCGCCACCCGAGTCAGGTTGACGTGATTGGATTCCGCGTACAGCAGATCGAGGTAACGCTCCAGCAGGCGTCGCTCCGGCAGGCTCGGGGGGAGTCCCGCGGGCCTCACGGCGCGGCCCTTGGGGGATCCCCCTCGCCAAGTCGGGCGTCGGCCCGAGTGAGCTGCCCGGCTAACCAGAGCGCACTGACAGGGGCGGCGGGCGGCGCGATCAGCTGAGCACGTCGTTCCGACTCAACGACGCCATCGATATCGACAACAGAAAGACCCACCAGGCGGCGATCACGAGCGCCGTCTCAAGCAGGGAAGTCGGCACCGCGGGGACGTTTAGTGTGCTCACCTGGGACGTGCCTTGGACCCGCAGGAGCGTGGGGAGGTGATTGAGGTTGGGACCGAAGAGAAACGCGGTCGCGTCCTCCCAGAGCCGCGACCTAGTGATCCCGGTCAATTGGGCAAGGGCAGCTGAGAGGCCGTTGTCGACGGGGAAGAAAAGCAGGGCGAGCACCATGCCGCTGGTGACCGAGCGTAGCAGCGACGCCATCGCCACCGAAAGCAGTACGCAGGAGAACTCACTCACGGCGCAGGCGGCGATGGCCAGGCCGGCGTTTTCCCAGGCGGCCGCCGGCAGGCTTTGGAGCGGTGCCAGCGACCCCACCTGATGCTGCACCGCGAGCGCGGTCCCGATTGCCGAAAGGGCGACGAACCCTACCAGCAGCAGGAGCGCGTACAGGGAAAGCGCGGTGATCTTGGCCAACAGCAGCTGGTGCCGTCGGGTTCCCCGGGAGAAGATCACTCGTACCGTGCCCAGGTCGTACTCCATCCCAAGGAGACGGGCACCGCTGAGCAGGATCGCCACGCCGCTCCCGGCCGCCAGGAATAGTTGCAGTGGGTGGAGGGCGTTGTAGAAGCCGGTCAGGGGATGGTGTCGGAACGACGCCTGGAACTGCTGCTGGGTCGCGAAGAGGACCATGACCAGGGCCAGAAAGAGTAGGCCCAAAAGGGTGATCACCCAAGTGGGCCGGTTGCGCCGGAGCTTGAACAACTCTCCCCTCAAAGCACCCCGGAAGGTGGGCCGGGCAGGGCGGGACTGAGGCAGGGTCAGCGCCGGAAGGGAGTGAGAGCTCACCGGTCTTCGCCGGTGAGCTCAAGGAAGATCTCTTCCAGGTCGCGCTGCTGGCGACCGATCCCGTCCGGGACGAATCCGGCCCGGCTGAGCACGGTGTTCAGCTCTCGGCCGATTCCGCCCGGAGCCTCGGTGACGATCCGCCCCTGAGCATCCAGCCGGGCGCCCTGACCCCAGGGTTGGCAGTGGAGAAGGTCAAGAGCTCCTTGGGGATTCTCCACCTCGACCACGAAAGGCCCGGAGGCATCCCGGAAATCCTCGATCCGTCCGACCTGGATCAGCTGTCCCCGGCGAAGAATGGCTACCCGATCGCAGAGTCTCTCAACCTCGCCCAGCACGTGGCTGGAGATAAATACGGTCTTGCCAGAGTCGCGAAGTTCGCGGAGCAAGGAGCGGATCGACCTGATTCCGGCCGGGTCGAGACCGTTGGCGGGCTCGTCGAGTACGAGCAGCTCGGGATCGTGGAGCAGAGCCACAGCAAGCCCCAGCCGCTGTTTCATGCCCAGTGAGTAGGTACCGACCTTGTCGCGCTGCCTATCTCCCAACTGAACCAGCTCCAAGAGCGCCTCCAGCCGCGCCGCGGGCACTCCTCCCAGAGGCGCGGCAAAAGCGGACAGGTTGTCCCGCCCGGACAGATGGAGGTAGAGGGCGGGAGTCTCCACCAATGGCCCGACCTTGGGCAGGACTGACTCCGCATGGCGGGCGACATCCTGGCCGAATACCTCGACCCAACCCGAAGTGGGGCGAATCAGCCCCAGGGCCATCCGCATGGTGGTTGTCTTGCCCGCCCCGTTCGGACCCAGAAATCCGAAGATCTCGCCCGCGCGGACTTCGAGATTGAGGTGGTCGACCGCGACCTTCGATCCGAAGCGCTTGCTCAGGTCGTGGGCGGCGAGCACCGTCGGGGGTTGGGGCCCCATCCGGGGACCGGAGCTAGGCGGGGCTGAGCCCGCCCCGACCTCCTGGTCCGGACCAGAGGGCGCCTCGGATTCGAGCTCCTGCGCGGCGGGATCCCCGGTACCCACCGGCCCATCATCGGACTTTGGCGGCCGAGGGAGTCGGCCCGGCGGGGCCTCAGGAGAGACCGGCGACCGGCCTCCTACTGACCCGCAGGCTGTTGACACGCCGAGCCAGGCCCCGGTAGCGTCCCCGCCGTGCTGACCGCTGCCGCCTCGGTGCGCCCCAGGCCGGTTCTCGCCGACCTCCTCCCCGGGGAGAGGGTGCGAGACCTGCTCGTGGTCCTCGGTTACGCGGGGTTAGTGGGGATCTCGGCCCAGTTGGTGATCCGGCTGCCGTTCACCCCCGTCCCGATCACCGGCCAGACCTTCGCCGTGCTGCTCGGCGGCCTGGCGGTGGGAACGCGGCGGGGCGCCCTCGGGATGCTTCTCTACTTGGCGCTGGGGCTGGCCGGAGTCCCATGGTTCGCGGGCGGGACCCACGGGATCTCCATCCTCTCGGCGCCCAGCTTCGGTTACCTGGTTGGGTTCGTCTTCGCGGCCTGCGTCTTGGGCTCGCTGGCCCGCGCCGGCTGGGACCGCAACCCCCTGACCGTGCTTCTGGCCCTGGTCGCCGGAAATGTGGTCATCTACCTTTTTGGCGCCACCTGGCTCGCCTGGCGCCTCCACGTGGGAGCCTCCGAAGCCCTCACGCTCGGGGTGACCCCGTTCCTAGTGGGTGACGCCCTGAAGGCGGCTTTGGCGGCGGCATTGTTACCAGCCGCCTGGAAGCTGTCCGGCCGTTCCCGGGGCTAGAGACCCGACCGGGTCAGTAGAGACCCAGCTCCAGCTTGGCCTCATCGGAGGCCATCGTGTGCGGGTCCCACGGCGGGTCCCAGATCAGGTCGACCTTGACGTCCCGGATCCCGGGTAGGAACTGAGTGGCGGAGTGAACCTGGGACTCCAGCATGGGTCCCATCGGGCAGTAGGGAGTTGTCAGGGTCATCGAGACTACCGCGTCGCCATCCCGGTCCACCACAACCCGGTAGACCAGCCCCAGGCTGACGATGTCCAACCCCAGCTCGGGATCGATCACCTCGCGCAGTGCTTCGCGGATATCGTCGCCAGTCGCGATCGGGCCGGAGGCCGGCTGCACCGCTGTATTGGTCGCTACTGTTTGGTCGATCTCTGGTTCAGCCATGGTCTCTCCCATCCGGGCTCTCCAGCTGAGTAAGCCCCGCCTCGAGCGCGTTCCAGGGAAGCATCGCGCACTTGACCCTGGCCGCGTAGCGGCGCACCCCGGCCAGTGCCTCAAGGTCGCCGATCTCCCCCACCGCGGCTGGGTCGCGGCCGTCCAGCAGCATGGCCCGAAAGCGCGTGATCAGCTCCTTGGTCGCGGCCACGGTCCTGCCCTGAATCTCCTCGCTCATCATTGAGGCGGAGGCCATCGAGATCGAACATCCCTGACCCTCGAAGCCGACCGCCGCCAGCGCTCCGGCGTCGACTCGCAGGCTCAGATCCACCTCATCGCCGCAGAGAGGGTTGTGTCCGTGGGTAGCGACATCGGCCGGGTCCAACAGGCCACGGTGGCGGGGATGCCGGTAGTGGTCCAGGATGATCTCCCGGAACAGCTCGTCGTCCATGCCGACGGGATTGAGTTGCGCCACCCGATCATCGTACGCCGACCCAAAATTACGAGCGGGGACCGGGGGCGCCCCCGGTCCCCGTCGCTGGGTTTGCGAGATGAGTCCTGCTGACGCGGGACGGCCACGGACCCGGGCTTCAGACCCAGTTCAGGTACCCGTGGTTGACCAGCGCGTCGAGAGAGTTCAGGTCCCGGCCGCAGTACTCAGTCGTTCCCCAGGATGGTGAGAATCCGTTTGGTACTACCTTCGGGCATGGGCATTCCCTCCTTTTTCTTGGGGTACCGCCGAGACCGGGATGCGAAGGCTCCCGGCGAGCGGCCGGACGACGCTGTCAGGGCCTAGTTTAGGCCGGACAGCGGTGCCGTGGGAGACGGGAGGCTGAATCCGATCAGCTGGCAAAGATCCGATTGGCCTCGCCCAGTGCGGCGACGAGGGCGTCGACATCGTGGCGGTTGTTGTACAGGTAGAAGCTGGCCCGGGCGGTGGCGGCCACCCGCAGATTCCGCATCAGAGGCTGGCAGCAGTGGTGGCCGGCCCGGATGGCCACCCCGAAGCGGTCGACTATGGTCCCCACATCATGGGGATGGACTCCCTCGAGGTTGAACGAAACGATCCCCAGCTGGTCTGCTCCTCGAGGTCCGTAGCGGGTCAGCCCCGGGACCTCGGAGAGCATCTCGTCGGCATACTCGGTGAGCTCGACGCCGTGGCGGTAGATGGCCGCCATGCCGACCCTCTCCAGGTAGTCGACGGCCGCCTGAAGCCCCGCCGCTCCCGCGATGTCGGGCGTTCCGGCCTCGAATTTGTGGGGGATCTCGTCCCAGGTGGTCTTCTCGAGCGTGACCACCGAGATCATCGATCCACCGGTGAGGAATGGTGGCATCTCCTCGAGCAGTTCCGGCCGGCCGTAGAGCACCCCGATCCCGGTGGGCCCGCACATCTTGTGGGCGGAGAAGGCGTAGAAGTCGGCATCCAGGAGCCCGACGTCGACCGGCATGTGCGGCACCGCCTGGGCGCCGTCGACCAACACGGTGATCCCCTCGGCGTGGGCCCGGCCAATCAACTCCGCCACTGGGTTGATCGTCCCCAGCACATTGCTCACGTGGGTCACCGCCAGCAGCCGGGTAGGTGCCTGCAGAAGACGTTCCGTAGCCTCCCGATCAAGCCGCCCGCTCCGGTCGACCGGGATGAACTCCAGCTGGCACCCGGTCTGGTCCCGGACCCGCTGCCAGGGAACCAAGTTGGAGTGATGCTCCATCTCGGAGCAGACGATCCGATCCCCGGGGCCGAGTCGCTCTCGGGCGAAGGCCTGAGCGACCAGGTTAATCGCCTCGGTCGTGTTACGCACGAAAACGACTCCCCGGGGGTCCGCACCCACCAGGCGAGCCACTGCGGATCTAGCTCCCTCGAAGACTTCAGTCGCCCGCTCGCCCAAGACGTGGACCCCGCGGTGCACGTTGGCGTTGGCATGGGAGTAGTAGTCGCTGATCGCCTCGATCACGGCCGTCGGCTTTTGGGAGGTGGCAGCGCTGTCCAGATAGACCAGCTCCCGTCCATTGACCCTTTCCTTCAGGATCGGGAATTCCGCCCGGACCAAGGCGACGTCCAGGGTCGGAGTCGTCATCACAGTTCTTCCTCGCTGAGCGCCACCCACAGCTCGCCACCGCGGACCTCCACTCGGTGGACTCGCACCGGCTCGACCGCCGGGAGCCCAATCGGCTCGCCGGTCTCGAGGTCGAACTGGCTGCCGTGAAGGGGGCACTCGATGGCACAGTTCTTGGGGTGGAGCTCCCCTTCGGAGAGCGAGGCCATGGCGTGGCTGCAGGTGTCGTCGAGACAGTGGAAGGCACCGTCCACGTTGAACACCGCGATCGGCAGCTCACCGACCTCAACCCGCGCGGCGTGGCCCGGCGGGATGGCGGCGGCGTCGCAGATCTGAATCCACTCCCCCATCAGGCAGAGCGGCTGGGCTCGGCCAGCGCCCCCGAGTGGGCGAGCGTCTCCAAGCCAGCCAGCACCCGCCCTCGGGAGACCTCCCTAATCACACCCTCGGGAAGAGCGTCGACAACGTCGGCGAAGAATCCCTCGACGATCAGCCGGCGCGCCTGCTGGCGCTCAATCCCCCGGCTCTCGCAGTAGAAGAGCTGGTTGTCGTCGATGCGCCCGGCGGTCGAGCCGTGCGTGCAGCGCACGTCGTTGGCGAGAATCTCCAGCGTGGGATTGCTGTCGGCTTTGGCCTGGGGGCTTAGCAGCAGGTTGCGGTTCTGCACATACGCGTTGGTCTTCTGCGCTCCCTCTTCGACCCGGATCAGCCCGGCGTAGACGGACCGCGAGCGGTCCGCCACCGCTACCCGGTGAAGGAGGTCGCTGGTCGCTCCCGGGGCCACGTGGTCTTGCAAGGTTTGCAGGTCGTGGTGCTGCCGCTGTCGACCGACGCAGAGACCGACCATGCGGGTGCTCGAGCCCTCGCCCAACATGAACGTCTCGACGTACGCCTTCTGCCAGGCGCCCCCGAGCATGTTCCAGCGCGCCTCGTAGCAGGCCTCCTGTCCGACTTTGGCCCGGATGGTGGACTGGACCACGGTCTGGTCCCCACAGCCCTGAAGGATCACGTGGGTGAGGTGTGCCCCCCGGGCGAGCTCCACCTCGGCCACCGGGCTCAGCAGTGAGGCGTCTCCGTCTGGGGAGATCCACTCCTCGACCAGGGTGAGCCTCGCTCCCTCCTCGAGCTTGACCAGGGTCCGGGGAAAGCTGGCACTGCCGCGACTGACCCCGTGCAGGAGCCGGACATAACCCTGGGGTTGCTGGCCCCGACCGACATGAACGCAAGCCCCCCCCCGGGTGGCGACGGTGTTCAGCGAGACCCACTTGCGCAGCCCCGGGGGGGCCACGTTCCCGGCGAGCGCCTGCCAGGTATCGGATTCGGCCGCGAGCCCGGCGGCAAGGGTGAGTGCGAGCTGAGCGCCGGCCGTGCCGGCGGACGTCCCTGGCGTCGGGAGGTTGCCCGTTTCATCGGAGACGATCGTGGCGGCCACGTCTCCTTTCGCGATCGGTCCTAGGAGGGCGGCGAGCAGATACGACGGGGGTTCACCGGACTCGAGCGGCAGTGGCTCCGAGAAACTGGCGGGATCGAGCCGGTCGATCTGGGGGGTACGCCGCCAGTCCTCGTCCCGGCCAGACGACGGCCAGGGCGCTTCCCGGTAGGCGGCGAGCGCCGCCTCGCGAAGCTCCGCAAACCAGACCGGATCGCCGCCGGCCAGTGCGACTGCGGTTGCCTCCTCCCGGGTCAGCCGGTAAGCATGAGCGGTCTCGGCCAAGACCGGCTCAGGAGCTCCCAGGGCGACCCGCCCTGTGCGGCGGCCTCACCCGACGCTGCCCTCCATCTGCAGGGAGATCAGCCGGTTCAGCTCGAGGGCGTACTCCATGGGAAGCTCCTTGACGAAGGGCTCGATGAAGCCGTTCACGATCATCGCGGTCGCCTCCTGCTCGGAGATCCCTCTCGATTGCAGGTAGAAGAGCTGCTCGTCGCCCACCTTGCTCACGGTCGCCTCGTGGCCTATCTGGACGTCCTGAGCCTCGACGTCCATGTAGGGGTAGGTGTCGCTGCGAGCCTGCTCGTCGAGCAGCAATGCATCGCAGCGAACGCTGGACTTTACCCCATGGGCCTTGGGGTAGACCTTCAGGTGCCCGCGATACGAGGTCCTCCCGCTCCCCTTGCTGACCGACTTGCTGACAATCGTGCTGGTGGTGTTGGGGGCGACATGGATCACCTTGGCGCCGGCGTCCTGGTGCTGGCCGTCCCCGGCGAAGGCCACCGAGAGAACCTCTCCGTGGGCGCCTTCACCCATGAGGTAAATGGAGGGGTACTTCATGGTCACCTTGCTGCCCAGGTTTCCGTCGATCCACTCGACGACCGCGTGCTCTTTCGCGATCGCGCGCTTGGTCACCAAGTTGTAGACATTGTTGGACCAGTTCTGAATCGTCGTGTAGCGCACGTGGGAGTTGGGCATAGCAATGATCTCCACCACCGCCGAGTGGAGTGAGTCCTTGCTGTATGTGGGCGCCGTGCAGCCCTCGATGTAGTGGACGAAGCTGCCTTCCTCGGCAATGATCAGCGTGCGCTCGAACTGGCCCATGCTCTCGGTGTTGATCCGGAAATAGGCCTGGAGCGGGATCTCCACGCGGACCCCCTTGGGGACGTAGACAAAAGAGCCCCCCGACCAGACCGCCGAGTTGAGCGCAGCGAACTTGTTGTCATTAGGGGGGATCACGGTGCCGAAGTACTTGCGGAAGATCTCCGGATGCTCGCGCAACCCGGTGTCGCAGTCACAAAAGAGAACGCCCTGCTTCTCCAGGTCTTCTCGGATCGAGTGGTAGACGACCTCGCTTTCGTACTGGGCAGATACTCCGGCCAGGAACTTGCGCTCGGCTTCAGGGATGCCGAGCCGGTCAAAGGTGCGCTTAATCCCCTCCGGGACCTCGTCCCAGGTCCGGCCCTGCTCCTCGGCCGGCCTGACGTAGTAGTAGATTTCGTCGAAGTCGATTCCGCTCAGGTCGGCTCCCCAGCTCGGCATCGGGCGCTGCCGGAAGTGCTCGAGCGCCTTGAGCCGGAACTCCAGCATCCAGGCCGGCTCTGACTTGCGTCGCGAGATGTCGGCCACCACCTCGGGGGAGAGGCCACGCTCGCTCCGAAACACGAACTCGTCCCCGTCGTTGAAACCGAACTTGTAGTCCTTGGTCAGGTCCTTCGCGGCGACTGCCATTTGATCCTTCCTCGCTTCATCCCCACCGAGAGGAGTAATTCCGACCTGTTATTTGGTATTTTACCCGGCTAGGCCGCGGACGCGTCGTTCACTTCCAATCCCGCCTGGCGAAGCATGGGGTCGTACCCGTCCTTCTCGATCTGGTTCACCAGCTCACTCCCCCCCGAGGCGATGACCCTTCCGGCGGCCATCACATGGACCCGGTCGGGTTTGATGTAGTCCAGGATCCGCTGGTAGTGGGTGATGATCAAGACGCCCATACCCTGGCTGCGCACCCGGTTGACGCCCTCGGCTACGGTCCGAAGAGCGTCCACGTCGAGGCCGCTGTCGGTCTCGTCCAGGATCGCCATTTCGGGTCTGAGCACCGCGAGCTGGACAATCTCCATCCGCTTCTTCTCTCCCCCGGAGAAGTTGTCGTTGATATAGCGCGACATGAAGGCCTGGTCCATCTTGAGCGCACTCATCTGATCGCGGACCAACTTGAGGAACTCCCGGGCCGGCAGGGACTTGCCCTGACCCTTGAGCGCCGCCCGGAGGAAGTTGACCGTGGTCACCCCGGGGATCGCGGTCGGGTACTGGAGACTCAGGAAAAGTCCCATCCGGGCTCGGTCCTCAGGGAGCTTGCCCAGCAGGCTCTGGTCCTTCCAGAGAATCTCGCCAGCGGTCACCTGGTACTTGGGATGACCCATAACGGCGTATCCGAGGCTGGTCTTGCCCGCGCCGTTGGGACCCATCAGCGCGTGCACCTCTCCCTGGGGCACGGCCAGGCTAACACCGGCGAGAATTCGCTTCCCATCGACGGCGACTTCCAGATCGCGAATCTCAAGCGTGGCGCCGGCGGCGGTCGCTTCAGACATGCGCGGGCTGCCCCAGCTCGCGGCTAAAGGGGAGGCTCGCGACCGGGCACTCCGGGTCCAGGAACCCCGGCTCACGCAACATGTCCGCGAGCGTGGTTCCCCCCAGTACCTGCTGGACCGCGTGCTGGAGCCTTCCCCAGAGAGGCCGGCTGAGGCACTCAGGCTCCCTGGAGCAGGCCCCTGACTGGTAGTTTTCAGCCAAGCACTCGACCGGGGCCACCGGTCCTTCCATGAGCTCTACGATCTCAAGAACTGTCACATCCTGGGGGGTCCGGGCGAGCCTGTACCCACCGTGCAATCCGCGGGTGCCCTCGACCAGCCGGGCGCGGCGCAGCGGCGCAATCAGCTGCTCCAGGTAGGCCAGGGGCATTCCCTCTCGCCGGGCGATCTCGGCCAGGCTCAGGGGCGGCCCTCCGTGCCCCTTGGCGAGTTCGGTCATCATCCGGAGCCCGTAGTGGGCCCGGGACGAGATCCGCATCGCGACCGGGGTCGGGCCGATAAATCCGACTGGCACGCAGCCATTTTAGGCGCCGGGCCCGAGTCCCGGCCCACTGGAAGGGGAAGCCGGTCTCCTGCCAGGCCGCGACGGCGTGCCTACTTGGGGTCAGACGGCGAGCGCGCTCCGGCGCAGGGCGGCCACCTCGCGGCAGATCAGACCGGCCGCTCGGGCCACCTCGGTCGCCGAGGTCGACCTGCCCAACGAGAGGCGAAGGTGGCCGGATGCCGTGTCGGGAGTCAGACCCATCGCCAGCAGAACGTGCGAGGGAGCTAGCGACCCGCTGGCACAGGCCGAGCCTGCCGAGGCGCAGAGCCCGGCCCGGTCCAGGCGCAGCAGGAGCAACTCGCCCTCGACCCCCGGGAAGGCGAAGGTGCAAAAGTTGGGCAGCCGCTCACCGACCGGAGCACCGGTGGGAATGGCGTCGGGCAGCCCGGTGCTGATCAGCCGCCCGAGCTCGAGGGTGAGCGCGGCTTGGCGATCCATCTCGGCCTCCCGTTCGGCCTCCGCCAGCTGGGCGGCGATCCCAAAGCCGACGATCCCGGGGACGTTCTCCGTCCCCGAGCGCCGAGCCCGCTCCTGACCGCCTCCGGTGATCACCGGATCCAGAGCCGTCCCGTGCCGGGCGTAAAGGGCTCCCACCCCCTTGGGGCCGTAGATCTTGTGGGCGGAGACGGTGAGAAGGTCCACCCCCAGCTCGCCGACGTCCAGTTTCAGCTTGCCCATCGCCTGCGTGGCATCGGTGTGGAAGACTGCCCGGGACCGCGAATGGGTGATTTCGGCCAGCTCCTGGATGGGCTCGAGAGTGCCCACCTCGTTGTTGGCCAGCATCACCGACACCAGCACGGTATCCGGCCTCAGCGCGGCCTCCAGAACCTCAGGCAGAACCCTACCGGCGCCATCCACCTCGAGCTCAGTTAGGTCGAATCCCTGGCGACGCAGATCGCGAGCGGTTTCCAGGATCGCCTCGTGCTCGATGGCGGAGATGATCAGGTGGCCGGCCGGCTTCCCCAGCTGGCGGACGACCCCGCGCAGAGCAAGGTTGTCGGACTCGCTTCCGCCCCCAGTGAAGACGATCTCCCGGGGTCGCGCGTGGAGGGCGACCGCCAACTGATCTCGAGCTCCGTCAACCAGAGCCCGGGCCGCCCGTCCGGCACCGTGGACGCTCGAGGGGTTGCCGAAAGTCTGGGACATGACCGGAACCATCGCCTCGAGGACCTCGCGCCGGATCGGGGTGGTGGCGGCATGATCCAGATAGATCGTGGGGGGCGCCGCCTCCAGGGCGACGGGGTCAGTCGTTGGCGCGCTCTTTGAGAAGTGCGGTCAACGGACCGGCATGCTCCCGCAGCGTCCGATGGAGCTCCAGCAACTCGTCATTGCTGATGGGATCCGCCTCCGAGGCCGGCGGCGCCGCCAGCCCGACCTCGAGCTCCGATTGCTCGCTCTGGGACTCGTCGCTGGGAGCCAGCTCCAGCGCCACCAAGAAGGCTAGCTCGCAGTTCCGGCAGGTGACCTCGACGGTGTACTTGCGGCCCTCGTGGTCGAGCTCCCTGAGCTTGCAATCCGCCAGGGAACGGCGGCACATTGGGCAGCGAAACGCTCCGGCTCTCTCGCGCAGGAATGCCAAGATATCCATCTCTTCCTCCCCTCGAGTATACCCAGGCTGGCTGAGATCAGACTGAGCTGAGCCCGGCCGGCCGGGCTCAGCTGGGAAGGCGCTCCAGCACGGCGGCGGTGAACTCTTCGGTTCGGGCGTGTCCACCCAGGTCAGCGGTGCGGACTCCATCGAACACCGCGGCCATGGTGCCCTCCCG
>Ga0307372_10002819_pt1 | contig 28380 bp, 30 predicted proteins | sample OX1MG_FD_202533 | JGI IMG/M metagenome (GOLD analysis project Ga0307372, IMG submission 202533) | Soil microbial communities from Risofladan, Vaasa, Finland - OX-1 | ecosystem: Environmental > Terrestrial > Soil > Coastal area > Acid sulfate soil | place: Finland: Risofladan, Vaasa | collected... | reverse complement strand
CGGCCCCCTCAAGTTCGGCGATCTGGGCGGCGTAGTGGCCCTCGATGACGGTCTCGACCGCTTCGGTGCAGGCGTGGGCGGCGCTCTGGCCGATGAGGGCGGTGGCGGCGCCGAGGCCGAAGCCGGCGGCGCGCCACAAGGGGGCGAGCAGGCTCGGGCGCACGCGCCGCTCCAGGATGAGCGCATCGAAGCGGGCCAGGTGTTCGTTCTCCTGCGCCTCGAGATCGGCGATCTGGGCCAGCGTCCGACCGGCGCCGCGCGCGGCGGCCAGCACCGCCCGCTGACCGCGGTAGATCGCCCCGGCGGCGAGTTCGCCGGCGTGATCGACGCGCAGCATCTCATGGATGCGGGCGCGCCCGGCGAGCGGACCCGGACGCGGAGGAATCGGACGGGGCTCGGTCATGGGCGCCTGGCCGGCGTCAGCGCCGAGAGCGCGCTGAGCGCAATCAGGGCCAGCTGGATCAGGAAGTTCCAGCCGGCCATGGAAAGGCCGAGGAAAACCCAGGCGGCCACGTCGCAGGCCGGCGGCCGCGCCGCCGCGCCGCCGAGAAGAGCGCCGAGATCGTGCAGGCTGACCGGGCCGGTGCTCGAGCAGGTCGCCGGCGCCGGCCACCACTTCCACTCGGCCCCGGCCTGGAACGCCGCCAGATAGGCGCCGTAGGCGAACACCAGCACGAGGACGGCGCCGCCGATGCGTCTGGCCGCCGTCTCCCGCGGGCTCGCCAGCAGGATGGCCGCGACGCCGCTCACCGGCAGGGCGGCCCAGTAGACCTGGCGCTGCTCCAGACAAAGGTGGCAGGGCTCCAGGTGGCCGAGGCTCTGGAATCCATGCGCGACGATCAGCATCGCCGCCGACGCCGCGAACGCCAGGATCGGCCAGCGTCTCAGCACCGGGTCGAGGGCGGACATGCCTCCAGCCTATAGCGCAAAGCGCAGCACGACGACGACGCCGAGGGCGGCCAGGGCGACGCCGCTGACGACGAGGGCCAGGCGCCGTTCGACGAAATCGCGGATCGGCGCGCCGTAGATGCGGACCAGTCCCGCGACCAGGAAGAACCGCAGGCCCCGGATCAGTACGGAGGCGGCGAAGAACACCGCGAAGTCGAGCTTGAACAGCCCCGAGGCGATGGCGCTGATCTTGTAGGGGATCGGCAGGGCCAGCAGCAGCACGCCCCACTGGCGGTACCAGTGCTCGAACTGATGCGGATCGCTGCCGGTCAGGGTCAGCAGCCAGACGCCCACCGGATGCAGGAAATAGCCGACCATGTAGCCGGTCGAGCCGCCGAGCACCGAGGCCCCCAGGCAGATCAGGGCGTAGCGCCAGGCCCGCTCGCGCTTGGCCAGCACCAGCGGCATCAGCATCACGTCGGGGGGGATCGGGAAGAACACGCCCTCGGCGAAGGCGAGGGCGGCCAGCCACAGCGGCGCCTCCGGCCTGGCCGCCCGGCTCATCATCCAGTCGTAGGTCCGCCGCAACATCCGCACCCCCTATCAGGCGCAACGGCGGTTGTCGCGCGGCCTTTCGCCGTGACGGCGGCGGGATTAGCTTCGAGCGCCAAGGGAGTATCAATCATGGGCGCGACGCGCGCAGAACCGGCCGATCTCTTCGACAATCCCCTCGGGACCGACGGCTTCGAGTTCGTCGAATTCACCTCGCCGGCGCCGGAGCGGCTGAAGCAGCTGTTCGAGATGATGGGGTTCGCGGCGGTCTCGCGCCACCGCTCCAAGGACGTGCTGCGCTTCGCCCAGGGCGACATCAACTTCATCCTCAACATGGAGCCCACCGGCCAGCCCGCCGCGTTCCGCAACCGGCACGGGCCCTCGGCCAACGCCATGGCCTTTCGCGTCCACGACGCCGCCCGCGCGTTCGCCCTGGCGCTGGAGCGCGGGGCCACGCCCGTCTCCGGCCCGGTCGGCCCGATGGAGCTCAACATTCCGGCCATCGGGGGCATCGGCGGCTCGCTGCTCTATCTCGTCGACCGCTACGGCGCCGCGGCGATCTACGACGTCGACTTCCGGCCGATTCCCGGGGCGCCGAACGCGGTCGCGGGCCATGGCCTGGCCGCCATCGACCACCTGACCCACAACGTGCATCGCGGCCAGATGGACCGGTGGGCGCAGTTCTACGAGCGCATCTTCGGCTTTCGCCAGATCCGCTACTTCGACATCGAGGGCCGCCAGACCGGCCTCGTCTCGCGCGCCATGACCAGCCCCGACGGCAGGATCCGCATTCCGCTCAACGAGAGCCAGGACGAGCACTCGCAGATCGAGGAGTTCCTCGCCGAGTACCGCGGCGAGGGCATCCAGCACATCGCTCTGGCGAGCGGCGACATCTACGCGACCGTGGAGGCGATGCGCGCGCGCGGGGTGCGCTTCCAGGAGACGCCCGAGACCTATTACGACGAGCTCGACGCCCGCGTCCCCGGCCATGGCGAGAGCCTGCAACGCCTGCGCGCCGACCGCATTCTCCTGGATGGCGCGCCCCGGGACGGCCAGGGCCTGCTGCTGCAGATATTCACCCAGAACATGATCGGGCCGATCTTCTTCGAGATCATCCAGCGCAAGGGGAACGAGGGCTTCGGCGAGGGCAACTTCAAGGCCCTGTTCGAATCCATCGAACTCGACCAGATCCGCCGCGGCGTGCTGCCGGCGCAGGAGAGGTAGGCGCGCGGGCGTGAGCGACCTGGCCGATGACCTCGAGGCGCTGGCCAAGGACGAGCTGGCCCAGGCCTGCCGGCTGGGCTGGCGCGAACTCTCCGCCATCCTGCCCTGGGGCGACGCCTTCGACGGCTTCACCCCCGCCGGCCGCCAGGTGACGGTGGAGCGCAGCTATCTGTGGGCGGCCCAGGTGGGCGGCGACATCCTCTGCGAGGTGGTGGTCTATGGCGGTCCGGCGCGCTACGACGAAGGGGTGAAGGCCGCCAGGGTGATCCGCCGGAAGGGCCGCCGTTGAAGCTCGCCTCGCTGAAAGGCGGCCGCGACGGGCGCCTCGCCGTGGTCTCGCGCGACCTCGCCTGGTGCGTCTCGGCCGAGGCCGTCGCGCCGACGCTGCAGGGCGCCCTCGACGACTGGGATCGCACGGCGCCGCTGCTCGCCGCCCTGGCGCAGACCCTGGAGAGCGGCGCCGCGCCGCGCCGCCGCTTCCGCGAACACGAGGCCGCCAGTCCCCTGCCGCGCGCCTATCAGTGGGCCGACGCCTCGGCCTATCTCAACCACGTCGAGCTGGTGCGCCGCGCCCGCGGGGCGCAGATGCCGCCGAGCTTCTGGACCGACCCCCTGATGTACCAGGGCGGATCGGACGGCTTCCTCGCACCGCGCGATCCGATCCCGCTCGCCGATCCCGCCTGGGGCCTCGACCTGGAAGCCGAGGTCGCCGTCGTCACCGGCGACGTGCCCATGGGCGCGGGCGCCGAGACGGCGCTCGGGCAGGTGCGTCTCGTCATGCTCGCCAACGACATCTCCCTGCGCGCCCTGATTCCGGGCGAACTCGCCAAGTCGTTCGGCTTCTTCCAGTCCAAGCCGGCCTCGGCCTTCTCGCCGGTGGCGGTGACCCCGGACGAGCTCGGCGGGGCCTGGGCGGGCGGGCGGCTCTCCGGGCCGGTGCTGGTGGAGCTCAACGGCGCCCCGTTCGGCCGCGCCGACGCCGGTCGCGACATGGCGTTCGGCTTCGGCGAACTGATCGCCCACGCCGCCAGGACCCGCTCGCTCGGCGCCGGATCCATCGTCGGCTCCGGGACGATCTCCAACCGGGGCGAGGACGGCGGCCCGGGCCGGCCGGTCGCGGCGGGAGGCGCCGGCTATTCCTGCATCGCCGAACTGCGCACCGTCGAGACCCTGCTCGAGGGCGCGCCGAGGACGCCCTTCCTGAAGGCCGGCGACACCGTCCGCATCGAGATGCGCGATGCGCGCCGCGGCTCGATCTTCGGCGCGATCGAACAGCAGGTCGTCGCGGCTTGAGGGGCGGCCCGAGAGAGCCGGGCGCCGTCGACTATGTGAGGGATCAATCGAGGGAGTGAAAGACTCTACCGCAGAGATCGCGAAGGCGAGGCGCAGAACACACGGAGGGCGCGCTTCGCGCGCCGGATCATGGCCACGATTCTCGAGGGTTGGCCGCGCGCCGCGGGCGCGCCTCGGCGTCCTCTGCGCCTCGCCTTCGCGCCCTCCGCGGTGAAGCCGTCCGATCTCGCCTCCACGCTGGCGCTTCAGGAAGACGACCATGACGCGGGCCGCGGCCTTGACAGAGAGGCTGCGGCAGATCCTCCTCGAAGGCGAGCCCCGGAGGCAACCGCCATGAACCGGATCACGCCCGGCGTCGAGGCGCGCTTCGTCGGCCTGCCCTCGCCGACCGCGCCGCGCATCCAGGCTGGCGGCCATCCCTGCCAGGGGCTCTACTGGACCGCGGCGGGCGAGCGGCCGCGCGTCGCGGTGATCGCCACCCACTACAACGTCGATTTCGCCGAGCACTATCTGGCGCCCTATTTCGCCCGCCGCGGCTTCGGCTTCCTGGGCTGGAACACCCGCTACCGCGGCGCGGAAGACCTCTTCATGCTCGAGCACGCCCTGATCGACATCGGCGTCGGCGTCCGGTGGCTGCGCGAAGCGGCCGGGGTCGAAACGGTGGTGATCCTCGGCAATTCCGGCGGCGGCTCGCTGATGGCCGCCTACCAGGCCGAGGCGGCGAGCCCGACCCTGGCGGCGGCCGAGCGCGCCGGCGCGGCGGCCGAGGCGCTGGGCGCCCTGCCCGGCGCCGACCTCTACATCTCGCTCAACGCCCACACCGGCCGCCCCGAGGTGCTGACCGAATGGATGGATGCTTCGGTGGTCGACGAGGCCGACCCGGTGCAGACCGATCCGGCTCTCGATCCGTTCGCGCCGGCCAACGGTCCGCCCTACGGCGGCGAGTTCATCGTCCGCTACCGCGCCGCCCAGCGCGCCCGCAACCAGCGCATCACCGACTGGGCCCGGCGCGAACTCGCCCGCGTCGCGACCGCGGGCATCGCCGATCTGTTCTTCCCGCTCTACCGCACCTGGGCCGACCTGCGGTTCATGGATCCGGCCATCGACCCGTCCGAGCGGCCCTGCCCGGGGTGCTATCGCGGCGATCCGCGCCGCGCCAACCGCACCCCCGGCATCGGCCGGGTGAGTTCGCTCAGAACCTGGCTTTCGATGTGGAGCCTCTCGGACTCGAGGTGCCAGGCCGCCGACCAGCTCGGGCGCGTCGCGCTGCCCTGCCTCGTGGTGCAGAGCACCGCGGACATGGGCGTGTTTCCGAGCCACGCCCGCGCCGTGCTGGGCGCCATCGCCGCGCCCGACAAGCGCCTGGAGTTCGTCCCGGGCGCCCACTACTTCGAGGATGACGAAGCGGCCCGCGAAGGCGCGGTCGAGCTGATGGGCGACTGGATCCGCGCGCGCGTCTGAGCCCGGCGTGCTAGGGTGCGCCCCCGGTCCGTTCAGGAGAAGCCGCCATGGCGCGCACCACCAACACCCAGTTTGAGCTGCGTGGCCTCAACCATCTGGCGCTGGTTTGCAAGGACATGGCCCGCACGGTGGCGTTCTACCGCGACGTCCTCGGCATGCCGCTGATCAAGACCATCGATCTGCCCAGCGGCATGGGCCAGCACTTCTTCTTCGACATGGGCAATGGCGATTCCCTGGCCTTCTTCTGGTTCCCGAACGCGCCGGCGGCCCAGCCGGGCGTGTCCAGCCCCGCCGCCCTGCCCACCGAGGGCTCGATGCTGACCGCGCACGGCTCGATGAACCACATCGCCTTCGACGTGCCCGCCGAGCGCTTCGACGAATACTGCGCGCGCCTGAAGGCCAGGGGCGTCAAGCTGAGCCCCGTGCTCAATCACGACGATTCCCCCGCCCAGGTGAGCCGGGAGGTGACCGACCGGGTGTTCGTGCGCTCGGTCTATTTCTTCGATCCGGACGGGGTGTGCCTGGAGTTCGCCTGCTGGACCAGGGTCTTCGGCCCCGCCGACGTGGCCCACGACCCGATGACCGCCGAAGGCCGCAAGGCCGTGGGCATGATTACCGAGCCGGCCTGAGCCTCGCGCCTCGCCCCCTTCTCCTCCCCTGCAAGCGCAGCGCCGCGAAGGGCGTCTGACTCGCGCAGCGGTCAGACGGAGGAGGCCACACCTCGCGCACGGCAAAGAGTTCGGGCTGACGAGACGCTCATCATCGCCGTCACCCCGGCCAAGCGCAGCGCGAGCCGGGGCCGGACGGGCCGCGGCCAAGCTGGAATTCGTCTTGGAAGCGGCGGGTCCGGCCCCGGATCGCCCTTTCAGGCCGTCGGGTGTGACGGCGATGATGGTCAAACCTCCGCGAATTGGCCCTTTCGCAATCCGACCGCATCGCCGTGCATCCGCGCGCGCCGCCGCTTGCCGCCCGCCGCCGCCCTGGGCTACAGCCTGACCCCGCCGCCCCAGTGGCGAAATGGTAGACGCGGCAGACTCAAAATCTGTTGGCCGCAAGGCCGTGTTGGTTCGAGTCCGACCTGGGGCACCAGCCTTCACGCCTGCGGCGCTACCCGCGCGCGGCCAGCGCGGCGGCGCGGCGCTGCAGCCACAGGCGTTCGGCGGGCGCGGGATCGAGGGCGAGGGCGGCGGCGTACGCCGCGCGCGCCGCCGCCGGGCGGTCCAGCCGGCGCAGCAGGTCGGCGCGCACGGCGTGGAACGGGGCGAAGGCGGCGAGCCGGTCCGCATCGAGCGCCTCGACCTCGGCCGGAGCAGCGGCCGGTCCTTCCACCTCGGCCAGGGCGACGGCGCGGTTGAGCCGCACGATCGGGTCGTCCCTGAGGGCGACGAGCCGGTCGTAGATCGCCAGCACCTCGGGCCAGGGCGGCGGATCGGCGAGGCTGCGCCGGCGCGACCAGGCGCCGTGCAGCGCCGCCTGCAGCACCCGGGCGCCCGGCGGGCCGAGCGCCGTGGCCCGCTGCAGACAATGGTCGGCCTCGGCCACGAGCGGGGCTCGCCACAGCGCCGGATCCTGCTCGGAGAGCGGCGTCATCGCGCCGGTCTCGTCCAGCCGCGCGCCGCGCCTCGCCTCCGCGTAGCGCACCAGCGCCGCCATCGCCCAGGTCTGCGGCTCGTCCGGAAGCAGCTCGACGAGGACGCGGGTGAGCCTCAGCATCTCCTGGGCGTAGCCGGCGTGGGGGCCGGCGCCGGCCGCGTCTTCGTGCGCCCGCGCGTAGGCGACCTCGAAGGTGGCGAGCACCGCCTCCAGGCGCTCGGGCCAGGCCTCGGGGCCGGGAACCTCGAAGGAGACCCCGGCGTCGGCGATCTTGCGCTTGGCCCGCACCAGGCGCTGCGCCAACGTCGCTTCCGGGACCAGGAAGGCGCGCGCGATCTCGAGGGTGGAAAGGCCGCATACCAGCCGCAGCGTCAGGGCGGCGCGGCTCTCGGGGGCCACGGCGGGATGGCAGCAGACGAAGACGAGGCGCAGGCGCTCGTCCGGAATCAGCCTGACGTCGTCGCTCAAGGCCGCCTCCGCGTCGGGTTCGAGGTCGGGCGGATCGAGCGCGATGCGGGCGCGGGTCCTGGCGCGGCGCAGCGTCTGCAGCACGCACCGGTCGGCGACGCGGTAGAGCCAGGCGGCCGCATCGCGCGGCGGCCCGTCGCGGGGCCACGCCTCGGCGGCGCGCGCGCAGGCCTCGGCGAAGCCTTCCTCCGCCAGATCGAGATCGCGGAAGCGGGCGGCGAGCGCGGCGACGACCCGGGGGCCGGCCGCGCGCGCCGCCTCTGCCAGCGCATCGGCCGCGCTCATGCAGGCCCGAGCAGCGGACGGATTTCGATCGAGCCGTCCTGGAGCACCGGCAGATCCCTGGCCACCTTGATCGCCGCGTCCAGGTCCGGGACGTCGATCAGATAGAAGCCGCCGAGCTGCTCGCGCGCCTCGGCGAAGGGGCCGTCGTGCACGCTCTTGACGCCGCCGGTCGTACGCACCGTCGTCGCGGCGCTGGTGGCCTTGAGCCCCGAGCCGCCGACGCGGCGCGGCCCCAGCTCGCGGCTGAAGGCCATGTGCCTGGCGACGATCTCCTGCATCGCCGGACCGGTCTTGCCAGGTCCATAGAGCGCCTCGTCCTCGTAGATCAGCAGAGCGTATTGCATGGATGGGTCCTTCCTAAGCGGCGCGACCGCCCCGATGGCGGACTTGCGCACCAGAGATGCCCGGGACGGATCAGGATCGACACCAGGGGCCAAATATAAATGGCTGGTCCAGGCGCCGCGAGATTTGCGCTGCCGGCGCCCGGCTGCAAGGCGCCGCCCGCCGGCGAGGAAGGCTCGCCGCAGCGGGGCTGGAGCCGCCGGGCCGGAATGCCTTCAATTAACACAACGACCGTTGCGTAAAATGGCGAGCCACGATACAACTGCCCGAAACAGCGATGAGGCGTCCATGGCCAAGGTGACCTTGCTCGAGTTCGCCGAGGGCGTGACGCCCGCCAGCCGGCTCGCCTGCCAGATCAGGGTGACGCCGGCGCTCGACGGCCTGATCGTGCGGCTGCCGGCCCACCAGCACTGACCGCGGGAGATGAAGATGGCTGAACTCGCTCGGCTTTCCAGCAACGACGGGGTCGACGACGTCGTCGCGGCGCTGGAACGCGACGGCGGCGTGGTGATCGAAGGCTTCCTGAGCCCCGACACCCTCGCCGGCCTGCGCGCCGATCTCATCCCGCTGCTGGAGCGCCAGGCGCAGGGCCGCGACCGGTTCTCCGGCTTCCAGACGCGGCGGCTCGGCGCACTCTTCGCCCATACGCGCCATTGCGCCCCGATCGCCACCCATCCGCTCTACCTGTCGCCGGCCAGACATTTCCTGTGCCGGCCGCGCGAGGTGTGGGTCGGCGACCGGCGCCGGCCCGTCGCCGCGGACGTCCGCATCGGCGTCACCCAGGCGATCCAGCTCGGGCCCGGACAGCCGGCCCAGCCGCTGCACCGCGACGACACCGCCTTCCTTTGGCGGCATCCGACGCAGGGACGCGAAGGCCGGGTGCAGGTGATCTGCGCCGTCACCGATTTCACCGCCGAGAACGGCGGCACGCTGGTCATTCCCGGCAGCCACCTCTGGGACGACGAGCGCCAGCCGCAGATGTCGGAGGCCATCGCGACGGTGATGCAGGCAGGCTCGGCGCTGATCTTTCTCGGTTCGACCTTCCACGCCGGCGGCGCGAACAGCACCGCCAGCCAGTGGCGGGCCGCCGCCGGCCTGGCGCTCGACGCCTCCAACGTGCGGCAGGAGGAGAACATGTACCTCGCCCTCGCGCCCGAGGTGGTCGCCAGCTATCCCGAGGAGATCCAGCGCCTGCTCGGGTGGTCGGCGGGGACCAATCACATGGGCTGGGTCGAGGTGGACGGGCAGATGGTCGATCCCATTCATCTGCTGCGCGCGCCGGGCGGCGCGCCCCTGCAAGGCGTCGGCGCCGCGAATCACTGAGCCGCCCACGGTCCGGGGCGCGGCGGCGCCAGCATGGCGGCGGCGCTGTCCACCAGGTGCTGGATGCGGCCGTGGGCGAAGCGTTCGGGCTCGAGCGGATAGGTCAGCGCCCAGCCATCGCCCATGGCGCTGAGCTGATCGGCGAGCACATCGGCCGGCAAGTCCCGGCGGATCAGCCCTTGCGCCTGCCCCCGTTCGAGCAGCGTCGTCAGATTGGCGAGGAAGCGGGCGTTGCGGCGCGCCATCGCCGCGGCCAGCGCCGCGTCGCCGCGCGCGCCCACCAGCAGCTGCAGGCAGATCAGCCAGGCTTCGCTGCCGCCGAGCGTCGTCCAGTTGATCAGGTTGTTGCAGAGCGCCCTGGGGTCGCAGGCGCCGCCCTGGGCCGCCAGCCAGGCGTCGAACTCGTCGAACAGCGATTCGGCGACGGCAAGGACCATCGCCTCCTTGTTCTCGAAATAGTAGCTGACCGCGCCCGTCGTGGCGCCGGCCTGTTCGGCGACCTTGCGCAGCGTCGCCCCGCCATAGCCCTCGCGCGCGATGACGGCGCGCGCCGCGGCGACGACCTCGCCGCTCCTCGCCTCCCGATCGCCGACGGGGCGCCCGCGCTTGCGTGGCGGCGCGGGCGCGCCGTCCACCCCGGCGGCGGCTTCCGACCTCGGATCCACGCCCGTCCTTCCTCTCGTCACAAAGCATCCCCTATTTTAGACAACGATTGTTGTGCAAATCAAGATGCGGTGGTAGACGTCGTTATCGCATCGCTCCGGAGTCGAACAATGGACCGATCCAAACGCGAAGCCTTCGCCCGCGACGGCGCCGTGCTGATCGAGGGCTTCCTCGACGCCGGACAGCTGGCCCTGTGCCGCGCCGCCTTCGACTGGAACATCGCCAATCCGGGCCCCGCCGCCCACACGCTGTTTCCCGGCACGGACAAGCAGCACCACAACGACAACGCCAACCCGCGGGCGGCCGAACACCTGAAGCAGCTCGCCCGGTCGATCCCGTTCGGGGACCTGTTCGCCGAGCTGTGGGACTCCCGCCACGTCTGGTACTTCGCCGAAGAGGTGTTCATGAAGAAGGGCGGCCTCGGCGGTCGCACGCCCTGGCACCAGGACACCTCCTACCTGCCGTGGGCGGGCGATCACTGGGCCAATGCCTGGATCAGTTTCGAAGCGGTGCCGAAGGCCAATTCGCTGGAAGTGGTCAAAGGCTCCCACCGGGGCGCGCGTTACGACGGCACGGATTTCAGGGACGCGAACGATCCGACAGCGCCGCTGCACGGAGCCCAGTCCGCGCTGCCGCGGCTGCCCGACATCGAAGCCGAGCGCAAGGCCGACCCGGGCGCGTACGACATCCTGTCCTGGGCCGGCCAGCCGGGCGACATCGTGGCGCTGCATCCGGGATCGCTGCATGGCGGGGCGCCCGTCGACGCCAGTTTTCCGGATCGCCACACCCTGGTGCTGCGCTTCTTCGGCGACGACGCGGTGTTCCGCTCGCTGCCGGCGAAGAGCAAGGCGCGCTATCCGCGCCAGGGCGTGCTCTTCCGCGAAGAGCTCGCGCACCTGACCGACGGCGAGCCGTTCCGCTCGCCCGTCTTCGAGCAGCTCAGGTAGGGAGCGGCGCCATGCCGACGCGCCGACGACAGCCGCCCAACAGACTGGAGCGAGGAACGATGCATCGGACTCTGATCAATCCCGTGGCCACCGCCGGCTATTACGATCGCTACCACTTCTCGCAGGCGACCCGCGTTGGCGACACCGTCTGGGTCTCCGGCCAGGTCGGCGTCGACGCCGCCGGACAGCCGGGCGCCGACATGGCCGCCCAGGCGCGGCGGGCGTTCGAGGGCCTGAAAGCCGTGCTGGCGGAGGCCGGCGCGACGCTCGGCGACGTGGTCGATCTCAACAGCTTTCACACCGACCTGCGCGGCGGCATGCGCGCCTTCAGCGCCGTTAAGGACGAGTTCTTCCCCAGCAACTACCCCTCGTGGACGGCGGTGGGCGTGACCCAGCTCGCCAGCCCCGAATTCCTCGTCGAGATCCGCGCCGTGGCCGTCGTCGGCTCGGCGCTCGCCTGATCCCGAACAAGCCCAGTCGCGGAGGACCCCCAATGGCCGACGATGCTTCCGCCGCTCCGAAAGCCCGGGCGGCGCTGGATGCCGAGACCATCGCCATCGAGGACATCGACGTCAGCGAGCTCGAGCTTTGGCGCACCGACAGCCACTGGCCCTACTTCGCTCGGCTGCGCCGCGAGGACCCGGTCCACTACTGCCGCAAGAGCCAGTTCGGCCCCTACTGGTCGGTGACCAGGTACAACGACATCATGGCCGTCGAGACCAACCATGAGGTGTTCTCGTCGGACATCGCGAAGGGCGGCATCACCATCCTCGACCCGATCAGCGATGCGGCGGCGCTGCCGATGTTCATCGCCATGGACCCGCCGAAGCACGACCACCAGCGCAAGGTGGTGTCCCCGATCGTGGCGCCGGCGAACCTGGCGCGGATGGAGACGCTGATCCGCTCGCGCGCGGCGAAAATCCTGGACGAGCTGCCGATCGGCGAGACCTTCGACTGGGTGGAGCGCGTGTCCGTCGAGCTGACCACCCAGATGCTGGCGACGCTGTTCGACTTCCCGTTCGAGGACCGCCACAAGCTTCCCTACTGGTCCGACGTCGCCAACTGCCTGCCGGGCCCAGGCGAGCCGGTGGAGACCGAAGAAGCGCAGAACGCTGTTCTCATGGAGTGCCTGGAGTACTTCGTGCGCCTGTGGAACGAGCGGGTGAACGCCGAGCCGGCCTTCAACCTCGTCTCGATGCTGGCCCACGGCGAATCCACCCGGGACATGACCCCCATGGAGTACCTTGGGAACGTCGTCCTGCTGATCGTCGGCGGCAACGACACCACGCGCAACACCATCACCGGCAGCCTGCTGGCGCTGAACCAGAATCCGGAGCAGTACCGCAAGCTGCGCGAGCATCCGGAACTGATCCCCTCGATGGTGTCGGAGACCGTGCGCTGGCAGACGCCGCTGGCGCACATGCGGCGCACCGCGACCCGCGACACCGAGCTCGGCGGCAAGCGCATCGCCAAGGGCGACAAGGTGATCATGTGGTACGTCTCGGGCAACCGCGACGCCGAGGCGATCGACCGGCCGGACGAGTACATCATCGACCGCGAACGGCCGCGCCAGCACGTCTCGTTCGGCTTCGGCATCCACCGCTGCGTCGGCAACCGGCTGGCGGAGATGCAGCTGCGCATCGTCTGGGAAGAGATCCTGAAGCGCTATCCAGTGATCGAGGTGATGGGCGAGCCGGTGCGGCTGGCCAACCCGTTCAGCAAGGGCTACGCGAGCCTGCCGGTGCGCATTCCCGTCTCGGAGACGCTGGCGGCGCGATCTGCGCCCGCTGACGCCGCCGTGCGGACGCCGCCGGCGCCCCCGACGCTCCATCGCCAGCGGCTGGCGGTGCTCGCCGCGGCCTGTACGGTCTCGGCCGCCGGCGGCCTGCTCTTCAACGTCATGCCGGCGCTGCTGGCCGCCGCCGCGGCGCGCTTTTCGCTGGGCGATGCCGCGGTCGGGATGGTCGGCTCCAGCTTCCTGGCGGGGTTCGCCGTGACGGCGGCGACCTCGAACCAGTGGATCGGCCGCTTCGACTGGCGAGCCCTCGTGGGCGTCGGGACGGCGGTGTCGGTGGCCGGCCTCGCCGGATGCGCCGCGATCACCTCTTACGCAGGACTGCTGGCGGCGCTCTTCGCTCGGGCGTCGGCCTCGGCTTGCTCTACACGGTGAGCATCGCCGTGGTGTCGGAAAACCACGAGCCGGACCGCGCCTTCGGCATCAAGCTCGCCAGCGAGGTGTTTCTCGCGGTGGCGACCTTGATGGGCCTGACCGCGCTCGTCGCCTCGCGCTGGGGCTTTTCCGGGACGGTGCTGGCGCTGGCCGGCGTCGTCGGCGTCGCCGCGCTCTGCGGCCTGCCGGCGATTCCGCCGCGCCGCGCGCTGACGCCGCCGGAGCAACGGTTCGGCATGACCCGGCGAGCGAGCGCCCGCGCGCCGTTTCTGCGCGACTGGGCGCCCTGGCTCGGTCTCGCGGCGCTGTTCGTCTCGTTCGCCGGCCTGTCGGCGCTCTGGGCCTTCCTGGCGCGGATCGCACCCAGCTTCGGCATCGGCGGCGCGACCACTGCGGCGGTGCTGACGGCCGGCCTCCTGGTCAGCGGCCTGGCGGGCCTGGCGGCCGCGGGACTCGGCGACCGGTTCGGGCGGGTGAAGCCACTCGTGGCCGGCATGCTGCTCGCCATCGCCGGCGTTGCGATGCTGCAGTGGGGACATGGCCTCGCCGGCTACCTCGCCGGGCTGCTGCTGGCGGCGGGTCTTTGGAATTTCCCGCTGGCCTATCAGATGGGCCTTATCGCCTCGTCCGACGGCAACGGCCGCGTGGCGGTGCTGATGCCGGCGGCGCTCGCCATCGGCGGCGCCATCGGACCGATCCTCGCCGGAGCGCTGCTGACCGGCGGCCACGGCTACCTGCCTCTCTATTGCCTCTTCGCCATAGCCACGGCCGCCGGCCTCGCTGCCTTCACCGTGCTGGGCCGCCGTCTGGCCAGCGCGGGAGTTCGCCCGTGAACACGGCTGCATTCGCCGACGCGACGACCGACGCGCCGGCCATTCCCGGCGCCGGCGACGGCTTGACCCCCGCCTGGGTCACTCAGGCGCTGGTCGCGGGCGGGTGGCGAAACGCCCGGGTCGAGGCCCTGGAGATGCAGCGGATCGGCGAAGGCGTCGGCGTCCTGGCCGAACTCTACCGGCTGCGGCCCACCTATGCGCCGCAGAGCGCCGGCGGACCGGCCAGCATGATCGCCAAGCTCCGCTCGTCGAGCCCGCAGGTGCGCGAACTGTGCGCCGCCTACGGCATGTACGAGCGCGAGACGCGCTTCTACCGGGACATCGCCGGCGCCGTCGGGCTTCGGACGCCGGAGCCGTACTTCTGCGCGTTCGACGCCGCGACCGGCGACTTCGTGATCCTGATGGAGGACCTGGCGCCGGCCGCCAGCCCCGACCAGATCGCCGGCATTTCCCTGGTCGAGCTCACCGCGGCCGTCGACGCGATCGCCACGCTGCACGCGCATTGGTGGGGCGACCCGCGCCTGGCCGAACTGCGCGCGATCATGCCCTCCGCGGCCGAACCTCCCTATGCCTACGTCGCCGAGAATTATCGCGCCTGCCTGCCGGCCGCTCTGGCGGGCCTGCGGGCGCGCGGCCATGAACCTCTGGCGCGGGTCGCCGAGAACATCGGCGGCGCGATCGAGGCGATGCTGGCGGCGATCACCACCGAACCCGTGACGCTGGCCCATGGCGATTTTCGCGTGGACAATCTGATGTTCCGCCAGACTCCGGCCGGTCCGGCGCTGACCGTCGTCGACTGGCAGGTCGTCATGCAGGTGCGCGGTCCCTTCGACCTCGGCTATCTGATGGGCGGCGCGGCGCCCACGGAGCTGCGGCGGGCGCAGGAGATGGCGCTGCTTCGCCGCTACCACGACACGCTGACCCGCCACGGCTTGGCCGGCTACGGTTTCGAGGCGTGCCAGCTCGACTATCGCCGCGCGGTGCTGTTCAGCCTCGTCTACTGGGTCGAGGGCTTCCCGGTGGCCGACAGGGCAAACCCGCGCAGCGTCGCCCTGTTCGACTGCTGGGCCGACCGCCTCGCCGCGGCGGTGCAAGACCTGAGGCTCGAGGCGATCGTCGGCGCGTGATCGCAACGCGCTTCGGTCCACGCTCGGTTTGACGGGCGCATCATTAGGCGCAGGCTAGTGCGCCCTCGCGCGAGCCTATCATGGCCCCCACGGCGCGCCAGGAAAGGTTCGGGCGCGACCGCGGCATCGAGGCCATGTTGAACGCCGATTTCGCCACCACCGCCGCCGACGCCGCCAGTTCCGCGCGCCGGGCCCGCACGACTGCGCGCGCCGGCGCTCCGGCGCGGAGAGCCGTCGTCTACGGGAAAACTACGGTCCGGGCGGCGGCTGGCGGGGGGGCGGGCCGTGGTCGCCCGGCCGCCGTTTCCGCGCCTCGCCCAGGCGGGCCGGTCCAGGGGGTCGGGACCGTTATTTACGGAGAAAGAACGGTCCGCGCCTCGCCGCTTCGCTGGCAGCCTCCAGGCGGCGGGCATCGGCGCTCAATCCATCAGCTTGCCCGCCAGATAGGCGAACTCCAGCGCCACGCGCCGGGCGCGCTCGCGCTGGTTGGCCGAGGCGGCGTGGCCGCCGTTGGTGTTCTCGAAGAACAGGAACGGCAGACCCATGGCCTGCATCCTGGCCGCCATCTTGCGCGCGTGCACCGGCGTCACCCGGTCGTCGCTGGTGGCGGTGACGAAGAAGGGCTCGGGGTAGGCGACGCCGGGCTTCAGGTTCTGGTAGGGCGAGATCGAAGCCAGGAACGCCCGCTCGTCCGGATCGGCGACGCTGCCATATTCGCCGACCCAGGAGGCCCCGGCGCCGATCTCTTCGTAGCGCAGCATGTCGAGCAGCGGCACCTCGATGTCCACCGCGCGCCAGAGCTGCGGATGCTGCTCCATCGCCACGCCCATGAGCAGGCCGCCGTTGGAGCCGCCCTGGGCGCCGAGCCGGCGCGGCGAGGTGATCCTGCGCGCGATCAGATCGCGGGCCACGGCGGCGAAGTCGTCGTAGATGCGCTGCCGATGCGTCTTCAGCCCCGCCTCGTGCCAGGCCGGCCCGAACTCGCCGCCGCCGCGGATGTTGGCGAGCACATAGACGCCGCCGCGCTCCAGCCAGAGTTTGCCGATGGCCGCCGAATAGCTCGGCAGCATGGAGACCGAAAAGCCGCCGTAGGCGTAGAGCAGGGTCGGATTGGCGCCGTCCAGTTTCATCGCCCGCGCATGCACGACGAAATAGGGAATCGTCGCGCCGTCCGTGGACGTCGCCTCGAACTGCTCGACAGCCTCGTCGGACGCCTCGAAGCGCGGCGGCAGGCGCTTCACGTCATGGGCGGCGCCGCTCGCCGCCTCGGCCTGCCAGAGCCGCGTCGGTTCGAGGAAGCCTTCGACGCTGTAGTAGAGCGCATCGTCCACCTCGCTGGCGGTGGCGACGCCCACCGACGAGTTGGGCGCGACCGGCAGCGCCGAACGCCGCCAGCCCGTCGGCGTGGGCTGGAACACCATGAGGGCGCCGCGCACGTTGTCGTAGATCGCCGCGACGACCGCGCCGGCGGTGGTGGCGACCTGCTCGACCGACTGGCGCGGCCCCGCCTCGAACATCAGGGCGACGTCGTCGGCCGACGCGGCGCCGGCGCTCAGGGCCTCGGGGCGCGCCGAGAGCAGCGAGCCGGACCTGTAGGCGCGGGCGCCCCGGCGCCAGTCTTCCCGGGTGGTGAAGATCAGCCGCCCGTCCACCAGTCCATGGATGTCGACCTTGCCGGGAAGCTCAAGCCGCTCGACGCCGCTGGCTGCGAGGCGATGAACCTCGGAATGGAAGAAGTCGGTGGCGCGCACGATCAGGGTCACGACGCGCCCCTGGCCGTCGCGCAGCACGGTGGGATCGACGGAGACGTCGGCGGGCTCGCCGCGGAAGACCTCGCGCGCCGCATCGAGGCTCTGGCCGCGCTTCACCAGCTTGACTACGAAGGGGTAGCCCGAGGCGGTGAGCGTGCCCGGCCCCCAGTCGCGCGCGACGATCAGGGTGTCGTCGTCGAGCCAGTCGGCGGTCTGCTTGCTCCTGGGCAGGGCAAAGCCGTCGGCGACGAAGGCGGCGCTCGGCAGGTCGAACTCGCGCACCGTGCTCGCATCCTCGCCGCCGTCGGAGAGGCCGACGAGGCAGCGGCGGAACAGCGGCGCGAGGCAGTTGGCGCCCTTCCAGACCCAGTTGGTGCCCTCGCGCTCGGCCAGGGCGTCGAGATCGAGCACGCTCTCCCAGGCCGGCGCGGCGGTTGCGTAGCTCTGCGCCGTCGTCCGTCGCCACAGGCCGCGGACGTGCGCCCCGTCCTGCCAGAAGTTGTAGACCGCCTTGCCGATCAGCTCCGGCGCGGGGATGCGGTCCTGCGCCTCCAGGATCGCCAGCGCCTCGTCATGGAAGCTGCCGTAGCGCGGATCGGCGGTCAGGCGGGCGAGCGAGCGGGCGTTCTCCTGTTCGACCCAGGCCATGGCCTGCGCGCCATGGATGTCCTCGAGCCAGAGGAAGGGATCGTTGGCGGCGGAGGTGTTCACAGGCAGGGTCCCGGCGATGGCTGCAAAGGCGAGCGCGGCGGCGTCGGCGCTGCTTGCCCCCGCCGCGGGGTGCGAGTCCAGCCGAGAGCGGCTATAGGGCGCTCTGCATGCGCCGTCCGTTCCTGAAGATGAACGGGCTCGGCAACGATTTCGTCGTGGTCGAGGCCCGCTCCCAGCCCTTCGCGCCCAGCCAGGCGCAGGTGCGCGCCATCGCCGACCGGGCGGCCGGCGTCGGCTGCGACCAGCTCATCGCCGTCGAGGGCTCTGCGAACGCCGACGCCTTCATGCGCATCTGGAACGCCGACGGGGGCGAGGTGGAGAACTGCGGCAACGCCGCCCGCTGCGTCGGCTGGCTGCTGATGCAAGCCTCGGGCCGCGACGCGGTCACCATCGAGATCCAGGGCGCCGTCCTGGAGGCCAGCCGCGCCGCCGACGGCAAGGTCAGCGTCGACATGGGCAGGCCGGGGCTGGACTGGCGCGACATCCCGCTCGCCGAACCGATGGACACTCGCGGCGTCGAGCTGCAGGTGGGGCCCATCGACAATCCGCTGCTGCATACCCCCGGTTGCGTCTCCATGGGCAATCCGCACGTGGTCTTCTTCGTGGCCGACGCCGAGACCGCGCCGGTGCGCGAGGTGGGCTCGATGATCGAGCACCACCGCCTGTTCCCCGAGCGGGTCAACGTCGGCTTCGCCGAGATCAAGGGGCGCGAGCGCATCCGCCTGCGCGTCTGGGAACGCGGCGTCGGCATCACCCGGGCCTGCGGCACCGGCGCCTGCGCGGCGCTGGTGGCCGCGCATCGCCGCGGGCTTTGCGACCGGACCGCCCGGGTGGAACTGGATGGCGGCGATCTCATGATCGAGTGGCGCCGCGCCGACGAGCATGTCCTGATGACCGGTCCGGTCGCCGTCGAGTTCACCGGCGTGCTGCCATGAGCCGCGCGGAGCGCCCCTTCCGTCCGTCCGCTGCGCGGCCGGACACCTCCCCCGTTGCCCGGGGGAGGAGGAACGGCGCTCTTCTCCTCACCCGCGCAGCGGGGGAGGGGGACCACGACCGCGAAGCGGGCGTGGTGGAGGGGGCGCGCGGCCTCGATGTCGTCACCTTCGGCTGCCGGCTGAACGCCTGCGAGTCCGAGGCCCTCCGCGCCCAGGCGGCGGCCGACGGGCTCGCCGACGCCGTCGTCTTCAACACCTGCGCCGTCACCGGCGAGGCGGTGCGCCAGGCGCGCCAGGCGATCCGCAAGGCGCGGCGCGAGCGGCCGGGCGCGCGCCTGATCGTCACCGGCTGCGCCGCCCAGATCGATGCGGCGCAGTTCGCGGCCATGCCCGAGGTCGACCTCGTCGTCGGCAACGCCGGGAAGACGGCGCCGGGCGCCCTGACCGGCGCGGGCGAGCGCGTGCGCGTCGGCGACATCTTTTCAGGTCCCCGCCGCCTCGCCCCGCCCGCCCCGGCGCGCCTCGGCGCGCGGACGCGGGCCTATGTCGAGGTGCAGAACGGCTGCGACCACCGCTGCACCTTCTGCATCATTCCGTTCGGGCGCGGCAATTCGCGCTCGATCCCGGCCGAGCGCGTGCTGGACGAGGTCCGCCGGCGCGCCGGCGCCGGCTGCCGCGAGGTGGTGCTGACCGGCGTCGATCTGACCAGCTGGGGCGCGGAGCTCGACGGCGCGCCGACGCTGGGAAGCCTGGTGCGGCGCCTGCTTGCCGGCGTCCCCGAGCTGGCGCGCCTGCGGCTCTCGTCCATCGATGCGGCCGAGATCGACGCCGAGCTGCTGGCGTGCCTCGGCCAGGAGCGGCGGCTGATGCCGCACCTGCATCTGTCGCTGCAGTCGGGCGACGATCTCATGCTGAAGCGGATGAAGCGCCGGCATTCGCGCGAGGCGGCCCTGGCGCTGATCGAGGCGGTGCGGCGCGTCCGTCCCGACACCGCCTTCGGCGCCGACTTCATCGCCGGCTTTCCCACCGAAAGCGAGGCCGCCTTCGAGAACACGCTTTGCTTCGTCGAGGACGCCGGCCTTTCCTACCTGCACGTGTTCCCGTTCAGCCCGAGGCCCGGCACGCCGGCCGCGCGCATGCCGCAACTGCCGCGCCAGGTGGTCCGGGCGCGCGCAGCGCGACTGCGGTCCGCCGGCGACGCCGCCCTGGCGCGCCACCTGGACCGGCAGGTCGGGCGCACGCTCGCCGGTCTCGTCGAGGCCGAAGGCCGGGCGCGGGCCGCCGACTTCACCGAGATCGCCTTCGAAGGCGCCCATGCGCCCGGCGCGTTCATCGAGGGCGTCGTCGCAGCCCACGATGGCCGCCGCGCCCGTTTGCGCGAACCAGTCCCGGGCGTCCATGGCTGAGCCCCGCAAAGGCTGGTTCCAGCGCCTCTCCGACGGCCTGTCGCGCTCGTCGCGGCAGATGAGCGAACAGGTGAGCGCCGCGCTGGTGAAGCGGCCGCTCGACCAGGCCCAGCTCGACGAGCTGGAGGAGATGCTGATCGAGGCCGACCTCGGACCGGCCGCCGCGGCGCGGATCACTGAGGCCTTCGGGGCCGAGCGCTTCGGCCGCCGCTCCGACGAGCGCGAGGTGAGGGAGGCGCTGGCGGCTGCGGTGGCGCGCGAGCTGGCGCCGCGCCAGGGCGATTTCGACCCGCTCTCCGGTCCAAGGCCGTTCGTGGTCCTGTTCGTCGGGGTCAATGGCTCGGGCAAGACCACCACCTTGGGCAAGATTGCCGCCGACCTGCGCCAGCGCCGCGGCGCCAAGGTGCTGATCGCCGCCTGCGACACCTTCCGCGCCGCGGCTGTCGAGCAGCTTCAGGTCTGGGCCGAGCGCGCCGACGCCGACTTCCTCTGCGGCCCCCCCGGCGCCGACGCCGCGGGCCTCGCCTACGACGCTCTGGCCAGAGCGATGGCGGAGGGGTTCGACGTGCTGCTGATCGACACCGCCGGGCGGCTGCAGAACAAACAGGATCTGATGAACGAACTCACCAAGATGGTGCGGGTGCTGCGCAAGCTCGACCCGGAAGCGCCGCACGAGGTGCTGCTGGTGCTCGACGCCACCGTCGGGCGCAACGCCGTGGCCCAGGAGAGCGTTTTCGGCAACATGATCGGGGTCACCGGCATCGTCATGACCAAGCTCGACGGCACGGCGCGCGGCGGCGTGCTAGTCCCGGTCGCCCAGGCCTCGGACTCTCCGATCAAGCTGATCTGCGTCGGCGAGACCATCGACGACCTGCAGCCCTTCGACGCCGAGGCGTTCTCGCGCTCGCTGGTGGGGCTCGAGGCATGAGCGTTGCGGCGCAGGAGCGGCCGGCCCACTGGGTGCGCCACCTCGCCAACGCCGCTCCGGCGGTGGGCTTCCTGGCGACGCTGCTCGTCACCCACGACTTTCGCAAGGCGACCTGGGCGCTGATCGCGCTCTCGGTCGCGGCGCTGGGGCTGTGCCTGGCCGTGGAACGGCGGATCGCTCCGATCCCAGCCGTCTCGGGCGTCGCCGCGCTCGGCTTCGGCGGCCTCTCCCTGGCGCTGCACCGCAACGACCTGCTGCAGATGAAGATGACCATCGTCGATGCGATCTTCGGCGCGGCGCTGTTCGGCGGGCTCGTCCTGCGGCGCAATCCGCTGAAGCGCCTGCTGGGCGCGGCGCTGCAGCTGCCCGACCATGCCTGGCGGGTGCTGACGATCCGCTATGGCCTGTTCTTCTGGGCCTCGGCAATCGCCAACGAGATCGTCCGCCGCACCCAGAGCGCCGAGGTCTGGGCGACCTTCCGGGTGGCGGCCATCGCCGCGGCAGTGGTCTTCGGCGCCGCGCAGTTCCCGTTCCTGAAGCGCTACTGGACCGAGGCCGAGACGCCCGACCCGCCCGAGCCCGGATTCTGAACGCCGGTTGACGGGCGCGCATGCGCCGTCGTCAAATCGTCGCGAGATGCGGCTGGCGTCGTCGGTGATCGGGGCGTGTCATGGGCAAGAAGCACAAAGGCGCCGACGCGGGCCTCTGCGGGTCGGCGACGCACCTGCTGCACCGGGTGCTGCAGCTCGCCCTCGATTATCACGCCGCGGCGGCCGGACCCGAGGGGCTGACCCAGCGCCAGTACACGGTGCTGGCCGCCGCCGGCGCCTCCGACGGCGTCTCGCAGAGCGATCTGGTGCGCGCCACCGGCATCGACCGCTCCACCCTCGCCGACCTGGTGGCGCGGATGAGCTCCAGGGGGCTGATCGAGCGCCAGCGTTCGGCCCTCGACGCCCGGATCAACACGGTGCGCCTCAGCGAGGCCGGGCGCGCGGCCCTGGCGCTGGGCGGCAAGCCGGCGGCCAAATCCGACGCCCGGCTGCTCGCGCTGCTGTCGCCCAAGAAGCGCGCCAGCTTCCTGAAGAGCCTCGCCACCCTCGCCGCCGCAGCCGACGCGGCGCGCGCTCCGGCCAAGGCATCGAAAAAGGCAAGGAAGCTAAAGAAAACCAATGTGTAGCGCCCTCCCTCCCCCTCGTGGGGAGGGACAGACCGCGCAGCGGTCAGGGTGGGGGACTCTGGGCCTGCGCAGCCGCCAACCTCGAATCCTTCGTTGACGCGGCAGACTCCCCCACCCGTCCGCCGCTGCGCGGCGGCCACCCTCCCCATGAAGGGGAGGGAATCTAGACCAGGATGTCGATGATCGAGCCCGGGCGGGGGGTCTGGCTGGGCGCCGCCTGGGCCTGGGCCACGGCGCGGACCGCTTCGGCGGCGCGCGCGGCCCGGGAGGGCGGCTGCGCCTTGCCGGCCAGCGCCGCCTCGAAGAAGGCCCGCTGCGCCGCCATGCGCGGGTCGGCCGCACTCGGCGCGGCGAGCGGCTTCGGGGCCGGTGCGGTCGGCCAGGCGGGCGGTCGTGCGACGGGCGAAAGGGCCACGGGGCGAATCCTAGGCGCCGAACATGGTTAACGCAAGCAAGGCTGGCGCCGCCATGGTCAAGGAGCGGTTAAGCGGCCTCAGGCCCCGGCCCGCTTCAGCATGCCCTCGGCCTGGGCGGCGGTGATGGCGCCGGCGGCCTTGTCGAGGATGCGGCCGTCGGCGCCGATGACATAGGTCTCGGGCGCGCCGGTGACGCCGAAATCGATGCCGGCGCGGCCGTTGCGGTCGACGAAGAGCGCCGAATAGGGATCGCCGTAGCGAGCCAGGAAGTCGCGGATCTTGGCCGGATCGTCCTTCCAGGCGACGCCGACGATCGGCACGCCCTCGGCCTTCAGCGCCGCCAGCGCCGGGGTCTCCTCGGCGCACGGCACGCACCAGGAGGCGAAGAAGTTGACCAGGGTCGGTCCTTTGAGCGCCGAGCGCACCGCGACGGGCGCCCCGCCGGCGAGCCCGGGCAGCAAGACGTCGGGCGCCGGCTGGCCCACCGTCGCGCGCGGGATCACCCTGGGATCATGGTGCAGCGCGTAGCCGGCGAAGACGGCGATGAGCGCCGTCAGCGCCAGCACCGGCGCGAGCGCGACGAGCCGCTTCACCGTTCGCGCGCCTCCTCCAGAGCTTCGGCGCGCCGGCGCCAGCGGCGGGCGCGGATCAGGGTGTCGAGGATCATCCAGGCGAAGACGAGCACCGAGACGGCATAGGCCGGCCAGACGTAGATCGCGTATCTGTCGGCGAAGATCATGCGCCCGCCGCCTGCACTTCCAGGGCCTGGGCGCGCCGGCGCCAGACCTCGCCGCGGGTGCGCTCGAGCCAGAGCGCGGCGAAGGCGCAGAGATAGCCGGCCGCCATGAAGCCGAGCGGGACCAGGAACACCGCGGCGATGGTCGGCCCGCCAGGGCGGAAGATCGATTCCCCCTGGTGCAGGGTATTCCACCAGACCACCGAGAACTTGATGATCGGCAGGTCGACGAGACCGACCAGCGCCAGGATCGCCGCCGCGCGCGCCGCCCTGGCCTCGTCGTCGATGGCGGCGCGCAGGGCGATGTAGCCGATGAAGAGCAGCAACAGGACCAGCACCGAGGTCAGCCGCGCGTCCCACACCCACCAGGTCCCCCACATCGGCCGGCCCCAGAGCGAGCCGGTGACGAGGGCCAGAAAGGTGAAGGCGGCGCCGAGGGGGGCGGCGGTCCTGGCCGCGGCGTCGGCCAGGGCGTGCCGGTACACCAGGGAAAAGAAGCTCGCTCCGCCGAGGCAGGCGTAGGCCGCCATGGCGGTGAACGCGGCGGGCACATGGATGTACATGATCCGCACCGTCGTGCCTTGCTGATAGTCCGGCGGCCCGCTAAGGCCCAGCCACAGCCCGATCCCGATCGCCAGCACCGCCGCGGCGCCGAAGGCCGGCGCGGCCCAGCGCGAGAACGCCATGAACCTGTGCGGATTGGCGAGCGCCGCGAACATGGCTGGCGAATATAGGCCCGGGCCGGCGCGGGCAAGGCGCGCCGGCGGATCAGCCCGGCGGCCGCCCGTCCGTGCCCATCGCGCCGCCGCGCATCTCGCCGCCCATCATGTGCCCGCCCATCATGTGCTCATGCATCATCATCATGTGGCCGCCCATCATGGCGCCGTGCGAGAACATCATCGCGGTCAAGGCGTCGAACGCCCGCTGCTGCGAGGGGGTGAGCTGGGCGTAGAAGCGCTTGGTGGCGTCGGCGACCTGGGCGAGGTGCGAGCGCGCCGCATCGAGCCCGGCCATCATCCGGTCGAGCCGCTGGGGCGTGGTCAGGCCGGCCGACCCGGCGCCTGGGCCCATGCCGGCCCGCATGCCCCGGGGCTGCGCCCTCAGCGTCGAAAGCAGGTTCTGCAGCGCCGGCTGCTGATCGGGCCGCAACTGCAGCAGGACGCCGAGGTGCTCCAGCCCCGCCATGTGGCGCTCCGGCGGCCCGCGCCAGTGCTCGGCGCCGGGCGGCGGTCCCATGCGCTCGTTCGGCCGCGGCTGGGCGAGGCCGGAGGCGGCCGCTCCGAGCGTCAGCGGCAGAACCATGCCGGCCACGAGGCCGAGGCGGCGAAGGGTCGATTTCATGTCAAATCTCGAAGTTGTCGTCCTCGCGCGCTTCATATGCGGCGCCGCCGCGACCGCCGAATGTCTGTGGTGATACAGATTGTTTCAGCCGGCGCGGTTTGCGGCGCCATCACGACAGGGCGTTGCGGCACGCGGCCGCCATGGCGAAGGGAGCAAGGGCGGCGGCGCCGAGGGCGTAGGCGCAGAGCATCAGCAATCCGTCCGTCCACGGCAGCCGCTGGGCGAAGGCGTCGATGGCCCCGCCGCCGAAGATCACCGGCGGGGCGATGAGCGGCAGCACGATGACGGCGATCAGCAGGCTGCCGCGCCGGCTCGCCAGCGCCAGCGCCGCGCCGACGCCGCCGACGAAGGCGAAGGCGAGGCCGCCGATCGCGGCGGTGGCGAAGATCAGCGGCGCCAGCCTGGGCGAGGCGCCCAGGGCGATGGCGGCCACGGGGGCGGCGAGCGCCAGCGGCGCGCCGGCGGTGGTCCACTGCGCCAGACACTTGGCGGCGCAGACGGCCTCGAGCGGCGCCGGTCCGAGGCTCAGCAGGTCGAGCGCGCCGTCCTCGAAGTCGCGCTCGAACAGGCGCTCGAGCGAGAGCAGCGAAGCCAGCGCCAGCCCGACCCAGGCGAGGCCCGGGGCGACGGCGGCGAGCCGGAACGGCTGCGGCCCGGTCGCCAGCGGGACGAGGGTGGTGACGGCCGCATAGAACCCCAGCGCCAGCAGCGGCGCGCCGCCGCCGCTCCAGGCCAGCGCCAGTTCGCGCCGCAGGATCAGCGTCAGCGGCTTCACGTCAGGCCAGTTCCAGGGTGCGGGCCGCGATCGGCAGCGGGTCGTGCACCGCCGCCAGGACGAGGCCGCCCCCCGCCAGGTGGTCGCGCATCAATTCGCCGAAGATGGCTCGATGGCGCGCATCGAGCGGGGCCATCGGCTCGTCCAGCAGCCACAGCCGCCGCCGGCTGGCCACCAGCCGCACCAGCGCCAGGCGCCGGCGCTGGCCGGCGGAGAGCTTGCGCACCTCAAGGCCGAGCAGCCGCGCCAGGCCCAGCTTCTCGGCGGCGTCCCGGGCCCCGGCCGCGTCGCCGCCGGTCCAGCGGACCTGGAATTCCAGCTCCTCGCCGGCCGTGCGGGCGCCCTTCAGCCCATCGGCATGGCCGAGGAGGTGGACGTCGAGGCGGCGCGCGTCTTCGGCCTCGATCGGACCGTCCTCGCCGGCGAACACGATGGCGCCCGCCTCGGGACGGATGAAGCCGGCGACGGCGCGGATGAGGCTGGTCTTGCCGGCGCCGTTGGGACCGGTGAGCGCGGCCGCCTCGCCTGCGTCCAGGCCAAGACCGACCCCCGAGAACAGCCGGCGCATGCCGCGCCGCACCGTCAGGTCGCAGATGGAGAGCCGGCGGATCACGCCCCCTGCGCCCGCGCCGCCTCGCCCGGGCGCCGCCTCGCATGGACGAAGCCGGGACCGGGAGCTAAGAAGCGCGCGGCTGCGACCGGGGCGAACTTCTTGGAACGGCGCGGCGAGGGGCGGGACGCTGTGAGTCCCGCTCCGTCAGCGCGCAGCCCCGGGACCGATATTCGGGCGGCCTTGAACAGGGAAGGACCCCCTCATGGGCTCAATCGACAGCCTGAAGACCCGTCGCGACCTCGAAGTCGCCGGGACCACCTACCAATACTACAGCCTGCGCGCGGCGGAAGCCGCCGGGCTTTCGGGGATATCGCGCCTGCCGGTCTCGCTGAAGTTCCTGCTGGAGAACCTGCTGCGCTTCGAGGACGGCGCCTCGGTCCGCCAGGACGATCTTCGCGCCTTCTGCGCCTGGCTGGAGAACCACGGCCACGCCCAGCATGAGATCAGCTTCCGCCCGGCCCGCGTGCTGATGCAGGACTTCACCGGCGTGCCGGCGGTGGTCGATCTTGCCGCCATGCGCGATGCGCTCACCAGGCTGGGCGCCGACGCGGCCAAGATCAATCCGCTGGTGCCGGTGGACCTCGTCATCGACCACTCGGTGATGGTCGACTTCTTCGGCGCCGCCGGCGCCTTCGAGAAGAACGTCGACAAGGAATACGAGCGCAATCTCGAGCGCTATCGGTTCCTGCGCTGGGGGTCCTCGGCGTTCGACAACTTCCGCGTCGTGCCGCCGGGCACGGGCATCTGCCACCAGGTCAACCTGGAATATCTGGCCCAGACGGTCTGGACCGCCGAGATCGACGGCGAGACCTTCGCCTATCCCGACACCCTGGTGGGCACCGACAGCCACACCACCATGGTCAACGGCGTCTCGGCGCTGGGCTGGGGCGTCGGCGGCATCGAGGCCGAGGCGGCGATGCTGGGTCAGCCGATTCCGATGCTGATCCCTGAAGTTATCGGGTTCCGCTTCACCGGGGCGCTGCCCGAGGGGGCGACGGCCACCGACCTGGTGCTCACCGTGACCCAGATGCTGCGCAAGAAGGGGGTGGTGGGAAAGTTCGTCGAATATTTCGGGCCGGGCCTCGCCCATCTCACCATCGAGGACCAGGCGACCATCGCCAACATGGCGCCGGAGTACGGCGCCACCTGCGGCTTCTTTCCGATTACGGCCGCGACGATCGGCTATCTGCAGCGCACCGGCCGGGCCGAGGAGAGAGTGGCGCTGGTGGAGGCCTACGCCAGGGAGCAGGGCCTGTGGAGCGAGCCGGGCCATCCCGAGCCTGAATTCACCGACGTGCTCGAACTCGATCTCGGCTCGGTGACGCCCTCGCTCGCCGGTCCGAAGCGGCCGCAGGACCGCGTGCCGCTCGCCGGCGCCGCCGCGAAGTTCCGCGAGGCGCTTTCCGGCGAGTTCGGCAAGGACGAGGCGAGCGCCGGACGTCGCGTTTCCGTCGGCGGCGAGGCCCATGATCTCGGCGATGGCGACGTGGTGATCGCCGCCATCACCTCATGCACCAACACCTCCAATCCCAGCGTGCTGCTGGCGGCGGGGCTCCTGGCCAAGAACGCCGTCGCCAAGGGTCTGAAGACCAAGCCCTGGGTCAAGACCTCGCTGGCGCCCGGCTCGCAGGTGGTCACCGACTATCTGCTCAAGGCGGGGCTGCAGAAGCCGCTCGACGCCCTCGGCTTCAATCTCGTCGGCTACGGCTGCACCACCTGCATCGGCAACTCCGGACCTCTCGCCGAGCCGATCGCCAAGGCGGTGCAGGACGGCGACCTGGTGGCCGTCTCGGTGCTCTCGGGCAACCGCAACTTCGAGGGCCGCGTCAACCCGGACACCCGCGCCAACTACCTGGCCTCGCCCCCGCTGGTGGTCGCCTACGCCCTCGCCGGCTCCATGCTGGTGGACCTGGAGAGCGATCCCATCGGCGCCGGCAAGGGCGGCAAGCCGGTCTATCTGAAGGACATCTGGCCCACGACGCAGGAGGTGCAGGCGCTGCAGGCCAAGGTGGTGGCCGGATCGATGTTCGCCAGCCGCTACGGCGACGTCTTCAAGGGCGACGAGCACTGGCGCAGGATCGAGGTCGCCGGCGGCCAGACCTACGCCTGGGACATGGGCTCGACCTATGTGCAGAACCCGCCCTACTTCGACCGCCTGACCATGACCCCCGAGCCGCTGAAGGACGTGCTGGAGGCGCGCATCCTCTGCCTCTTCGGCGACTCGATCACCACCGACCACATCAGCCCGGCCGGCAACATCCGCAAGAACTCTCCGGCCGGCGAGTATCTTTCGCAGCATCAGGTCGCCCAGTCCGACTTCAACTCCTATGGATCGCGGCGCGGCAACCACGAGGTGATGATGCGCGGAACCTTCGCCAACATCCGCATCCGCAACCGGATCACCCCCGACATCGAGGGTGGC
>Ga0307372_10002816_pt1 | contig 28388 bp, 31 predicted proteins | sample OX1MG_FD_202533 | JGI IMG/M metagenome (GOLD analysis project Ga0307372, IMG submission 202533) | Soil microbial communities from Risofladan, Vaasa, Finland - OX-1 | ecosystem: Environmental > Terrestrial > Soil > Coastal area > Acid sulfate soil | place: Finland: Risofladan, Vaasa | collected... | reverse complement strand
CCCTGGCGCCTGACAGATATGGACTGAAATGCGGGTCACCCTGCCGCGGATGGGGCGCGCCGGGTTCCATTGCTTGCTCACTATCAATCCGGGATCGACTTATCCGGTGAATAAGATGGGCTAGTGCCCTGCGTCGTTGATTCTGTGGGCTGACCTCTGGATGGACGCCAGCGCCGGCGCCCGCGCAAGGTCGACTCCGGCGCTCGGTTGGGTCGGGGGGGTGCCGTTTGGTCCTCGGGGTTCAGCGTTTCTTAAGATCAAGCATTTAACACGGAGGACACGGAGAACCACGGAGCAGCGCGGAGGCCACCACTGAATGTTGCTTGCGCGCGAATTGACCGAACGAGCCATCGGGCTGGCCATCGAAGTGCACCGACTGACCGGACCGGGCATGTTGGAACCGGTTTATGAAGGCTGCCTCTGCCATGACCTGGAGCAAGCCGGAGTTCCGGTGTCCTACAAAGGCGTCCAGTTCGACGAAGGCTTTCGCGCGACCATTCCCGTGGACCGGCAACTGATCATTGAAATCAAGGCTGTTGCGAATATCCTGCCGGCGCATGACGCTCAGGTCCTGACCCACCTCCACATGAGCGGCCTGCGCCTCGGCCTGCTGTTCAATTTTCATGCGCGGCTGTTGAAGAACGGCCTGCGGCGATTTGTCGTCTGAACCGCTCCGTGCTGCTCCGTGGTTCTTCGTGGTCTCCGTGTTGAATGCCAGCGACAGAACGGCCCGCACGGACCGCACGGCGTCATCGGACATGACCGCTCCACGCCAGCGAGACCGGTTCGCGAGCGTCGCCGTTTGTCGTCGCAAACCGTCCGTGCGGAGCGATCTCCGCACTATGAGCGACGCAGGGCACTAGGCTGGCGAACGACCCAGCCGCGCCTGGCGCGCGAGGCGCGGTCCCTTGGCGACCGACAGCAACACGTCGAGATCGGCGACCAACTGCTGCAACACCGCGTCGTCGCGCGGGCCGAACTCTGTTTGGTGCGCGCGGACCCGGTGCAGCAACTCCGCCGCAAGGACACGCAGCCCCACCAGCGTCGCCGTCTGGCCGGTCAGCCGGTCCGCGTCCAATGCAGCGACCACCGCCTCGGCAGCTTCGGCGAAGACCGCCGCAAGCGCGGTGATCCCGCCGAGCGACAATGCCGCGCCGTCGCTGACTTCACCTTGCGCCGCGAGCCGGGCTCGCAGGAAGCGAAATGCGCCGAGCAGTGTGAAGGTGCCTACGGCGTCTTCGATGTCGCGGAAGGGGAGGGCCATGGTTTCGTAGGCGCTGCCCTCGGGTCCGAGCAAAGCCGAACGCGGCACAGGCACGTTGTCCAGCAGCAGGCCGCAATGGCGCGACGGGCGCAATGCGTGGAATGCCGGCATGTCCTTCAGCGTCACGCCTTGCGCATCGTGTGGCACCAGAAATGCGCTGTAGCGTTTGCGGCCGTCCTGTTCCGCGGTGATCGCCAGCACGATGAACATATCGGCCGCCGGACCGTTGCTGACCCAGGCCTTCTCGCCGGTGATGCGGAAGCCCTCACCGTCCGGTTCGGCCCGTGTCGTCAGGCGCTTCGGGTGGGCGCCGGCGCCCGGTTCTGAAATGGCAACGGCTGCCGCGCGTCCCAGCCATGCGGCACGCTGGGCGGCGTCGCCGAACCCGGCGATGAAGCAGCGCGCCGCCATTTGCCGCCCACCCCACACGCCGGCGATTCCGGGCAGGCCGGTGCGCTCGACCAGCGCCGCTTTGGTGCGCGCGATCGCGGTGTAGCTGCCGGCCGGAGACAGCAGTCCGGCTTCCGCCATGCCGTCCAACGGATCGCGTTCCAGGTTGGCGCAGCGCGCCAGCCACGTTTCGATTTGCGCGGCGATATCGCTTGACATGCCGCATCCTGGCCGCGCCGCGAGGCTGCATCAAGCGGGCGTGCAGCCGCCCCCATTGCCAACCCACACCGCCCCGGGTGTAGCCTGCCCTCCCGTCCCACGCGGGCCAACGAAAGCAGGAGGACCGGTCATGCTGCTCGGCTATTTCGCGATGCCCTCGCATCCCCCGGAGAGAGGCCTGAAGGAAGGCCACGACTGGGACTTGCAGACGCTGCGCTGGCTCGACGAACTCGGCTACGACGAGGCATGGATCGGCGAGCACTACACGGCGCCCTGGGAACCGCATCCGTCGCCCGATCTGCTGATCGCCCAGGCACTGCTGCAGACGAAACGCCTGCGCATCGGTCCCGGCGGCTTCCTGCTGCCGTATCGCCACCCCGCCGAACTTGCCGCGCGCGTGGCGATGCTCGACCACCTCTCCGGCGGGCGGCTGAATTTCGGCGTCGCCGCATCCGGCCTGCCGACCGACTGGGCGATGTTCAACGTGGACGGCATGGCCGGCGTCAACCGCGAGATGACGCGCGAGGCGCTCGACATCATCCTGCGGCTGTGGAGCGACGAACCGAGCTTCACCCACACGGGCAAATTCTGGACGGTGACGAAGCCGGAGCCGATGTTCGGCTTCCTGCGCCCGCACATTTTTCCGTTGCAGAAGCCGCATCCGCCGATCGGGGTCGCCGGGTTCTCGAAAAGCTCGGATACGTTGAAGCTGGCCGGCGAACGCGGGTTTCTCCCGCTGTCGCTGAACCTCAACCCGGCCTATGTCGCCAGTCACTGGGAGGCAGTGGAGATCGGCGCCGCCCGCTCCGGCCGCACGCCCAACCGCAACGATTGGCGGCTGGTGCGCGAGGTGTTCGTCGCCGACACCGACGCCGAGGCGTGGAAGCTCTGCGTCGGTGGCATGATGGGCCGCATGATGCGCGAATACTTTCTTCCACTGCTCGGCAATTTCGGCTTCCTCGAATACCTCAAGCACGATCCGGATGTGGCGGATTCCGATGTCACGCCGGAATATTGCGCGAAGCACAACTGGCTGGTCGGCTCGCCGGCGACGGTGGCGGAGAAGCTGGAGCGCATCTACCACGAGGCCGGCGGCTTCGGCGGGCTGCTGGTGTTCGGCTTCGACTATCTGGAGAACCCGCAGGCCTGGCACCGCTCGCTGAAGCTGTTCAAGGAGGAGGTGGCGCCGCGCGTGGCGCACCTGGTTCCGGGGCGGAAAGCGGCGGCCGAATAACACGAACGCGCATGCGGCGCTGACCCGTACGACGCGCCGCACGGCAACGGGGCCTGTGGCGCCAGGGCGGCGACGTGCCCGGGCGTTGGCAGGGGCGTTGTCAGGCGGTCAGCACCTCCAGCAGGTGGCCGTTCGGGTCCTTGAAGTAGAAGCCACGCCCGCCGTGGCGGTGGTTGATCGCCATGTCATCGGGCGAGCGCGGCCCGCTGCCATAGGGAATGCGCTGCTCCTTCACCCGCCCAAAGATCGCGTCGAATTCCGGATCGCTCACCTTGAAGGCGTAGTGATGGGGTTCGAACGTGGCGCGGGTGTCGAAATCCAGCACCAGCGTGTCGTTCAATCGCACCGGAGCGAAATGCGAAACCGCGCCTTCGTAGTCCAGGCCGAAGACATGCGCGAAGAACCTGGCGGACGCCGCGTTGTCGTGCGCGGGAACGATCGTGTGATCGAGCAGGATTGGCATGGCTGCCTCCCGATGTCGTTGCCTGGGCCCGCGTTGGTGCGTGGCCGCGGCGCAGGCTAGCACCGCCGGCTGCCGGACTGCGACAGGGCTTTACTTAAGTTGTTGCTTTTGTATTCGCGCCCTGATACTAAAGCCTATGCTTAACCAACTCGCCCCGCTCGACCTCGCCTTCCAGGCGCTCGCCGATCCCACGCGGCGGGCGATGCTGGAACAACTTGCTCGCGGGCCGGCCTCGGTCAGCGACCTGGCGCGGCCGTTTGCCATGTCGATGCCCGCGGTGATGCAGCACCTCGCGGTGCTGGAAAGTTCCGGACTGGTTTGCTCGCAGAAGAACGGGCGGGTGCGGACGTGTCGGATCGAACCGCAGGGCCTGGGCCGGGTCGAAGCCTGGATCAACGCCCGCCGCCGGGAATGGGAACAACGGCTGGACCGGCTGGGCGAGTACCTCGACGAACTCAAGACGCAAGGAGACAGCAATGCCTGACGCCAACGCCGCTGTGCCGCCTCTGGTCATCTCCCGCAGCTTCGATGCGCCGCGCGCGCTGGTGTTCCGGGCATGGAGCACCGCGGATCACGTCAGGCGCTGGTTCAGTCCGGAAGGCTTCACGGTTCCCGAGGCCGAGATCGACTGCCGCGTGGGTGGCGTGTTCGCCGTGTGCATGCGCTCGCCGGATGCGCACCTGCATTGGTGCCGCGGCAGGTTCACGGAAGTATCGCCGCCGGACCGCCTGGCGTTCTCCACCGATGTGACCGACGGCGATACGCTGATGTTCGTCGCGCACACCGCGGTGACGTTCGAGGAGGACGGCGCCGGCACGCGCATGACGGTGCGGCAAAGCTACGACATGCCGAACGACTCGTTCCGCTGGGCGGCCGAGGGCGCGCCGGCGGGCTGGCGCACCACGCTCGACAAGTTTGCGCGCGAGGTGGCGCGGATGCGGGAGCGTTCCGTCGTGCACGACACGTTTTCCATCGAGCGCGTGTATGACGCCGCACCGGCGACGGTGTTTCGCGCACTGACGGACCAGGACGCGAAGGCACGCTGGTTCGGCGGCGGCGATGATTGGACGGTGCTGGAACGGACGATGGACGTGCGGCCCGGCGGCCGCGAGCGGGCGAAAGGCCGCTGGGCGAACGGCACCGTTACCCTGTTCGACGCCGTCTATTTCGACGTGATCCCCGATACACGGCTGATCTACGCGTACGACATGTATATAAACGAGCGAAAGCGTTCCGTCTCGCTGGCGACGATCGAGTTGCTGCCGGCGGGCACCGGGACGCGGCTGATCGTGACGGAGCAAGGTGCGTTCCTGGACGGCTACGAGGATGCCGGATCGCGCGAGCACGGCACCGGGTTTCTGCTGGATCGGCTGGGGGCGTCGCTCGCGGGGTGACCGTCAGACCGGACGAAGCGGCGCCCGATTGATCCGATCGTCTGTCCGGAGGCGCCGACCTCTGCTATGGCTGCCTCACAAACAGCGATGGGCGATCGCAAGATGCTACCTCGGATGTTTCCCCGGCATCGGCTGGAACCAGGTGGACCATGAGCTCTCGTGTCCTGCACCGCTCCGGCGGCCAGCCTCCCGTCGCCACGTCAGGCGAGGGCATCTATCTCCACACCGCCGACGGGCGGAAAATCATCGACGCATCGGGCGGCGCCGCGGTTGCGTGCCTCGGCCACGGCAATCGCCGCATCGCCGAGGCGATCGGCCGGCAGGCGGCGACCATGGCTTATGCCCATACCGGCACGTTCAGCAGCCAGCCGGCGGAGGACCTCGCGCACATCGTGCTGGACGGCGAACCCGGCGGGCTGACGCATGCCTATTTCTGTTCGTCCGGCTCGGAAGGCACCGAGGCGTCACTGAAGCTGGCACGGCAATACTACGTCGAAATCGGCCAGCAACAACGCGTGCATTTTATTGCGCGCCGCCAGGGCTATCACGGCAACACGCTCGGTGCCCTGGCGGCCGGCGGGAACATGATGCGCCGCGCCATCTATGAGCCGATCCTGTCACAAGCGTTCAGCCTGGTGTCGCCCTGCTTCGCCTATCGGTTCCAGCGCGACGGCGAATCGGACGCGCAATACGTCGATCGGCTTGCCGACGAGCTGGAAGCCGAGTTCCAGCGGCTCGGCGGCGAGACGGTCGCCGCGGTGCTGGCGGAAACCGTGGTCGGCGCCACTACCGGCTGCGTCACCGCGCTGCCTGGCTATTTCCGGCGCGTGCGCGCGATCTGCGACCGGCACGGCGCGCTGCTGATCCTCGACGAGGTGATGTGCGGCATGGGCCGCACCGGCACCATGCACGCCTGGGAACAGGAGGGAATAACGCCGGACTTGCAGGTGGTGGCGAAGGATCTCGGCGGCGGCTACCAGCCGATCGGCGGCGTGCTGATCGGGGCGAAAATCGTCGATGCGATCAACGCCGGTTCGGGCAGCTTCATGCACGGCCACACCTATCAGGCGCATCCGGTCGCCTGCGCTGCCGCGCTGGAAGTGCAGCGCATCATCCGGGGGGACAACCTGCTGGACAATGTCCGCGCCATGGGCGCCCGGCTGGAAGCCGCCCTGACCGAGCGCTTCGGCAACCACCGCCAGGTCGGCGATATCCGCGGCCGCGGCCTGTTCTGGGCGCTGGAATTCGTCGCCGATCGCGGGACAAAACAGGCATTCGATCCGGCGCTGAAGGTGAACGAGCGGGTCAAGCGCGAGGCGCTGGCGCGCGGCGTGGCGATCTACCCGATGGGCGGCACGATCGACGGCAGGCGTGGCGACCACATCCTGATCGCGCCGCCCTATATCGCCACGGCGTCCGACATCGACACGATCGTCGATCGGCTCGGCGCCGCGGTGGATGCGGCGGTCGCCGGCGCGGTCAGGTGATCCTGCGAAGCAGTCGCAATATTCAGCGCACCGCTTGACCTGAACCGCGCAGCCGCCACATTCCCGGCCATGCGCAATTTCTCGGACCTGACCGAACGCGAAGTCCTCGCCTTGGCCATCGCCAACGAGGAGGAGGACAACCGTATCTACACCGACATCGCCGAGGGGCTGCGGGAGGACTATGCCGGCAGCGCCAAGGTGTTCAGCGAAATGGCCGAGGAGGAGAGCGGCCACCGGCAGCGTCTGCTCGAGCTGTACCGGGCGAAGTTCGGCGAACACATCCCGCTGATCCGCCGCCAGGACGTGCGCGGCTTCGTGCTTCACAAGCCGGTCTGGCAGATCCTGCCGCTCAACCTCGACGAGGTCCGCAACCTCGCCGAGAGCATGGAAATCGAGACGCAGCAATTCTACCGCCGCGCCGCCGCCCGCAGCGAGGACGTGTCGGTTCGCAAACTCCTCGGCGACCTGGCCGAGGCCGAAGTCGAACACGAGCATCGCGCCGACCAGTTGCGTGACGAGAACCTGCCCGAGAACGTGCGCCGCGACGAGGACGTGCACGCCCGCCGCTCCTTCGTGCTGCGGGTGATCCAGCCCGGGCTGGCGGGGCTCATGGACGGTTCGGTCTCCACGCTGGCGCCGGTGTTCGCCGCCGCGCTGGCCACGCAGAACACCTGGCAGGCCTTCGTGGTCGGCCTGGCCGCGTCGATCGGCGCCGGCATCTCCATGGCCTTCGCTGAGGCGCTGTCCGACAACGGCAGCCTGACCGGCCGCGGCGCGCCCATTCTTCGCGGCGCCATCACCGGGGTGATGACCACGCTGGGCGGCATCGGCCACACGCTGCCGTTCCTGATCCCCGCGTTCTGGACCGCGATGGCCGTCGCCGTCGCCGTGGTGGTGGTGGAACTCGGCGTGATCAGTTGGGTGCGCTGGAAATACATGGACACACCACCGCTCTACGCCACGTTGCAGGTGGCATTCGGGGGCGCCCTGGTGTTCGCCTGCGGCATCCTGATCGGCAGCAGTTAGGGTCGGTTCCGTGCCCCCACCCATGGCCGGCGAACCTGCCGCAACGCAGGGCCTTCGCCACGCACCGGCCACCATCGTGCTGCACTGGCTCAGCGCGGTGCTGGTGGCATCGTTGTGGACCATCGGCAAGACCATCGACTTCGCGCCGAACGGACCACTGCGCATCGATTATCGTTCGCTGCATATGCTGCTCGGCGTTACGCTCGGCATCGTGCTGGTCATCCGCCTGGCCTGGCGCACGATTCGCGGCGGCATGCTGCCGGCGCTGGACCACGGGCTGCTGCTGTTCATCGCGCGGGCGACGCATTGGCTGCTTTACGCGCTGATGCTGGTGACGGTGGGGCTGGGTGTCCTGAATGTCTGGGTGCGTGGCGATTGGATATTCAACCTGGTCCACGTCGCGCAACTGGTTCCCGGCGATCGCGCCTTCGTGCGGCAAATCGGCGACTGGCACGCGCTGGTCGCGGATGCCGTGCTGGTCGTCGCCGGCCTGCACAGTGCGGCGGCATTGTTCCACCACTTCGTGCTGCACGACCTCACGCTGCGCCGCATGCTGCCCTGGTCCTCGCGCTGACCATTGGCCGCGGTGCCATTGCCGTTGCCACCGCGCGAATTCTATCGTGCCGGCCGGGAGGGCCGCGACATGGCAACCGGACCGGCGGAAATCGTGATTTACCACAACCCGAATTGCAGCACGTCGCGCAAGGTGCTCGGCATGGTGCGCGCGGCCGGGACCGAGCCGCGCATCGTCGAATACCTCAAAACCCCCCCGAGCCGCGCCGAATTGCTCGATCTGCTGCGACGCGTGGAAATGGCACCGCGCGCGCTGCTGCGCCGGCGAGGCACGCCGTATGCCGCCCTGGGTCTCGACGATCCGGCAATGAGCGACGACATGCTGATCGACGCGATGCTGGCGGAGCCGATCCTGATGGAACAGCCGATTGTGGTCGGGCCGCGTGGCGTCCGGCTGTGCCGTCCCGCCGGGCGTGTCCACGACGTGCTGCCGGCACGCTGACCTGCCGCATCGCCGAGGCCGCTACGCCGGGCAAATGCCCCTCGTCAATGCCGGCCGTGCCGTGATCGGAATGACGTGCCGCCGTCGCCCCAACGCCACCTCCCCGTACGCCATCTCCCCGTACGCCATCTCCCCGTACGCCACCTCCCCGTACTGGCGCTGCCCGCCGGCCTGCGCGATAATGCCTTCACCCGCATGGAGGAAACGCAGATGGCCAAGGGAATTCTGCTCGTCGGTTTCGATTTTGCCAATGCGCATGAGGACGAGTTCCACGACTGGTACGACCTGGAGCATGTCCCGGAGCGGCAGCGTGTGCCCGGATTCGGTGCCTGCGACCGCTGGATCAGCACGACCAATCCGAAGCATGCGGTCGCCAGCTATGAACTCGACAGTCTCGACGTGCTGCGAAGCGCGCCCTATCGCGCCATCGGCTATGAGAATCTGTCGGTCTGGTCGAAACGCGTGACGGCAATGTGCCAGCGGCTGATCCGTTTCGACGGAGAGCAGATCCTGCCGGGCGACCAGGCGGCTCCGCCGGGCGCCGGCGGCTTGCTGGTCAACGCGATGAACGTCGATCCGGCGCACGAGGCCGAGTTCAACGAGTGGTACGACCATGAGCACATCCCCGCGCTGTCCGCGGTGCCGGGAACCCTGTGCGCCCGGCGGTTTCGCGACAATACGGGGTCGCACCGCTATCTCGCGCTGTATCACCTTGCCTCGCCCGATGTTCCGCTGACGCCGGCATGGAAGCAGGCGGCGAGCACGCCATGGACCGAGCGGCTGCGACCGCATTTCCGCGACCACCTGCGGATCGTCGCCCGCCACTACGTGCGTGCCGGATAGGCTCGCGCCACAACCGCAAACCACGCAGCGCCGGAGGCAACGTCATGGCAAGACTTCCATACGTCACCAGCAGGGAACAGGTGGCGCCACAGGATCATGCGGTGTTCGATTCGATCGTGGCCAGTCGCGGCGCGGTGCAGGGGCCGTTCACGATGTTCCTGCATTCGCCGGAGCTGGCAGGGCGGGTGGCGCATCTTGGCGCATATGTGCGCTTCGAAGGATCGCTCGACATGCGCGTGCGCGTGCTGGCGGCGATGACCGTCGCACGCGAGTTCGAGGCGCTTTACGTGTGGGGCGCACAAGCCGGCGGTGCCCGCAGGCTCGGCGTGCCGGAAACGACGATCGCCGCGATCCGCGAGAACCACGCACGCGGCATTCCGCCGGAAGACGCGCAGATCGTCGAGTTCACCCGGCAATTGCTGCGCAAGCATCGCGCCGACGACGCCATGGCCAAGGCGATGCTCGCACGCTTCGGCAACGACGCGTTCATCCAGCTCACCGGCGCCATCGGCTACTATTGTCTGCTCTGCATGACGGTGAATGCGTGCGAACTGGAAGCGGCGCCGAACGCGGAGGTGCTGAAAACATAACCCTCTCCCGCGAAGCGCGGCAGGGGATTTATGGCCGTGGTGCGCGCGGCAATCAGCGCGTGGCTCAGTTGCAGGTTGGCTGCTGGTCGCTGCGATCGAACTGGCCTGGCACGGCGCCGCGGTCGGCGAGACGCTGGCGCAGCAAAACCAGCGCGGCGGTGAGCGTGCCAAGATGCCGCTCGGGCGGGATGCGTGTGATGAGGGTCTGCGTCAAGCCTTCCAGCAGCACGCCGAGCATCACGTAAGGGTCGGCTTCGCTTTGCAATGCGATCTTGATCGCGACCGACAGTTCCGCCAGCTTGTCGGGCGCCTGCGCCGCAGCCTGTTCCGCCTGGCTGGACAACGTCCGCACAGCGCGGGCGTTCGGCCGTTTTCTGGGTGGTTTCATGGGCTGCGTCCGATGGGTGGGCCGGCGGGCATTATCCAGATGGGCCCCGTCTGATAAACGATACCGCGCCGGCAAGCTGTGCAATTCGGCACAGGAAACGCGGAATTGTCGAGCGCGCTGTGCCAGGTGGCGCGCGGCTGCGTCACGATCCGGACGGCCTGGGCAGGATTTGGTTGCATCGGTTTGGGGTAACGTCAGGAATCGCCGTGGCTGAGGGGTGCGAAGTAGCTAAATTGCCACGAGCTTGTCAAGCTATTTTGCTACTTTTGTCAAAAAGTGGACGAACCATGGTTGAAACGCCGACCACTCCCGAAACGCACCGAGCTACCAAGGCGCAGAATCGCTTAGCGCCGCAACTGGCCGATCGCGAGGTGAATCGGGCGGTGGCAGGCCGGTTGCACGAAGCCGTGCGCGCGGCCGGGGGCAACCAGGCGGTGGCCCGTCGCTCCGGCGTGCCGCTCGCCACCGTCAACAATTACGTCCGAGGCCGCAATGGCATGAAAATCGAGCCGTTGTCGGCCCTCGCCACGGCATGCAACGTCTCGCTGCAATGGCTCGTCTCGGGCGCCGACGGGTCCGCCAACGGAGCGCGGGCCTACCCCGATTTCCCCACCGCCGACGCAACTTCGCCGCTCGGCCTGGGCGAGACCCCTGCGGGCTCGTCGCCGGCCGGCACGAACGGTGGCATCGATGTGCGTATTCTGGCCAAGGCCATCGAGATCGTCGCCGCGATCGCCGGGGCGGCGGATTTCCTGGACGACCCGAAGGAGTGGGCCCGCCGCATTGCCGCCACCTATGCGGTGCTGATCGAGCCGGAAACGCCGCGCGACTGAAATGAGGTTGGCGGCCGCGGTCGGACACAACGCGGAAGGAGCGACCATGTTCGTCGTGCTGTTCGAGGTCGAGCCGCGGCCGGAACGCTGGGACGACTACTTGCGCTACGCCGGAATGCTGCGCCCGGAACTGGAACGGATCGACGGGTTCCTGGACAATCGGCGGTTCCGCAGCCGCCGGCGTCAGGGCCGGCTGCTGTCGCTGTCGTTCTGGCGGGGAGAAAAATCGGTCGTGCGCTGGCGGTCGCACGCCATGCACCACGGCATTCAGGCGAAGGGCCGGTCCGAGGTGTTCCGCGACTACCACCTGCGGGTCGGCGAAGTGGTGCGCGAGAACGGGGCGCCGCAGCCGCAAACCCGGTTCGACGAGACCGAGACCGGCCTGGCGCGGGGGGCAAGCATCATCGAAGGGCCTGCGGCCGAGACACCGCCCGATGCGGCCGGGCTGGTGGACTGGGACATGTTCGACGGCATCCTGGACCCGCTGGATCGCGTCCTGCTGCTGTCCTGGCGCGACGCCGACGCGATGCATGCCTGGGCGCCGCAGGCCGGGACGCGGCGGCGCGACATGCGCATCGTGCGCGATTACGGACTGCGCGACCGGGCGGAAGCGCCGCAGTTCCATCCGTGACGCGGCAGCCGCCGCTAGAACGGAATTTCGTCGTCCAGGTCGCCGCCCTTCGGCGCTTCCCATGACGGCGCACCGGCGCTGCCATTGCGCGCGGCACCGCCGGCTGCCGCCGGCCGCTGCTGCGCCGGCGCACGTTCGCGGTAGGCACCACCGCCGCCCGCCTCGGTCGTGCCGCCTTCCTCCCCCCGCTGGCTGTCGATCAGCACCAGCTCGCCGCGGAACTGGCCGAGCACGACTTCCGTGGTGTAGCGTTCCTGGCCGCTCTGGTCAGTCCACTTGCGGGTCTGCAACGATCCCTCGATATATACCTTGCGCCCCTTGCGCAGGTAGCGCTCGGCCACCTCGCCGATGCGGTCGTTGAAGATCACCACGCGGTGCCATTCGGTGCGTTCCTTGCGTTCCCCGGACGCGCGGTCCGTCCAGTTTTCGCTGGTCGCGAGCGTCAGGTTGACGACCTTCGCGCCAGCCTGCGTGGTTCGCACCTCCGGGTCCTTGCCCAGATTGCCCACCAGGATCACCTTGTTGACGCTGCCGGCCATGACCGAGTCCTCATTCCCAAGGGAGTGAAATTACCCCCTCCATCCCTAAATCGCTATCGGTTAACCGAGTCTTCCCATAATCCCCGGAATCAGCCTATAGACCGGGAACATCTCAAGAACAAGCAGGATCGCCAAAATGGCCGGCTCCATCCGCGTGCGCGGCGCGCGCGAACACAACCTGAAAAACGTGGACGTGGTCATCCCGCGCGACAGCCTGACCGTGCTCACCGGCCTGTCCGGTTCCGGCAAGTCCTCGCTCGCGTTCGATACGATCTATGCCGAGGGTCAGCGCCGCTACGTCGAGTCGCTGTCGGCCTATGCGCGCCAGTTCCTGGAACTGATGGGCAAGCCGGACGTCGATTCGATCGAGGGCCTGTCGCCGGCGATCTCCATCGAACAGAAGACCACCTCGCGCAACCCCCGCTCCACCGTCGGCACGGTGACGGAAATCCACGATTACATGCGCTTGTTGTGGGCGCGGGTCGGGGTGCCCTATTCGCCCGCCACCGGCCTGCCGATCGAGGCGCAGACCGTCTCGCAAATGGTCGATCGCGTGGTCGCCATGGCCGAGGGCACCCGGCTGCTGCTGCTGGCGCCCGTGGTGCGCGACCGCAAGGGCGAGTACCGCAAGGAACTGGCGGAATTGCAGCGCCGCGGCTTCACCCGCGTCAAGGTGGACGGCACATTGCACGAGATCGGCGACGTCCCCGCGCTGAACCGCAAGACCAGGCACGAGATCGAGGCCGTGGTGGACCGCATCGTCGTGCGCGACGGCATCGCCCCCCGCCTCGCCGACAGCTTCGAAACCGCGCTGGCGCTGTCCGACGGCATCGCCTACGCGGAGAACGTCGAAGGCGGCGAACGCACCGTGTTTTCCTCGCGTTTCGCCTGCCCCGTGTCCGGCTTTTCCATCGAGGAGATCGAGCCTCGGCTGTTCAGCTTCAATTCGCCGCACGGCGCCTGTCCGGCCTGCGACGGTCTCGGCACGGAAACCTTTTTCGATCCAGCGATGGTGGTGCCGGACGAACGCCTGGCGCTCGCCGACGGCGCGGTGGCCCCGTGGACCGGCGCACAAAGCCCGTACTACGACCAGACCCTGCAAAGCCTGGCGAAGCATTTCAAGGTCACCACAAAAACGCCCTGGCAGGACCTGCCGCAACGCGTCCGCGACGCGATCCTGAACGGCACCGGCGAGGAGCCCGTCGCCTTCACCTACAAGGACAGCGTGCGCGCCTACACGGTGACCAAGCCGTTCGAAGGCGTGCTGCACAACTTGCAACGCCGCTTCCAGGAGACCGACAGCGTCTGGGTGCGCGAGGAACTCACGCGCTACCAGGCGGAAAAACCCTGCGCCGCCTGCAACGGCGCCCGATTGAAGCCCGAAGCCCTGGCGGTGCGCGTCGCGGGGAAAAACATCGCCGAGGCATCCGCCCTGTCGATCCGTCACGCGCTGGACTGGTTCGGCGCGGTGATGCCGACGCTGACGCCGCAACGCGCCGAGATCGCGCGGCGCATCCTGCGCGAAATCCTCGACCGGTTGCAGTTCCTGGTCGATGTCGGGCTGGATTATCTCACCCTGGCACGCGGCTCCGCCACGTTGTCCGGCGGCGAGTCGCAGCGCATCCGGCTGGCCAGCCAGATCGGCTCCGGCCTGACCGGCGTGCTGTACGTGCTGGACGAACCGTCGATCGGCCTGCACCAGCGCGACAACGAACGGCTGCTGGTCACGCTGCGGCGGCTGCGCGACCTCGGCAATACCGTTCTCGTTGTGGAACATGACGAGGACGCGATCCGCGCCGCGGACCACGTGATCGACATGGGACCGGCCGCCGGAATCAACGGCGGCCACATCATCGCCGAGGGCACGCCAGCAGAAATCGCCGCCAATCCGAAATCGCTGACCGGCGACTACCTGTCCGGCCGCCGCCGCATCGATATTCCTCTCCTGCGCCGCCCGGCTCAAGCGGATCGCGTCGTGCGCGTTGTCGGCGCGCGTGGCAACAATTTGAAGACGCTGACCGCGGAATTTCCGCTCGGCACCTTCACCTGCGTCACCGGCGTATCCGGCGGAGGAAAATCCACCCTGGTGGTGGACACGCTGTACAAGGCCGCCGCGCGCCGGCTGATGGGCTCGGGCGAGGTGCCCGCGCCACACGACCGCATCGAAAATCTGGAATTGCTCGACAAGATCATCGACATCGACCAGTCACCGATCGGCCGCACGCCGCGCTCCAACCCCGCTACCTACACCGACCTGTTCGCCCCAATCCGCGACTGGTTCGCCGAGCTGCCGGATTCCCGGGCCCGCGGCTACAAGGCCGGACGGTTCAGCTTCAATGTCAAGGGCGGGCGCTGCGAGGCCTGCCAGGGCGACGGCGTGCTGAAAATAGAAATGCATTTCCTGCCCGACGTTTACGTCACCTGCGACGTCTGCAAGGGCAAGCGCTACAATCGTGAGACTTTAGAAATAAAATTTCGCGACAAGTCGATCGCCGAAGTGCTGGCGATGACGGTGGACGAGGCGGTGCCATATTTCAGCGCCCAGCAGCGCATCCACGACCGGCTGAAAATCCTCCAGCAGGTCGGGCTGGGCTACATCAAGCTCGGCCAGCAGGCGACCACGCTATCCGGCGGCGAGGCGCAACGGATAAAACTGTCGAAGGAACTGGCGCGACGGGCCACCGGGCGCACGCTGTACATTCTCGACGAACCGACCACCGGCCTGCATTTCGAGGACGTGCGCAAACTGCTGGAAGTGCTGCACACGCTGGTCAACCAAGGCAACACCGTCGTGGTGATCGAGCACAATCTGGAAGTCATCAAGACCGCCGACTGGATCCTCGATCTCGGGCCGGAAGGCGGCGACGGCGGCGGCCGCATCGTCGCCGCCGGCACGCCGGAGGACGTCGCGGCGAACCCCGAGAGCCACACGGGGAAATTCCTCGCGCCGATGCTGCTGCGTGGGACGAAGCAGAAGGTGCGGCGGCGGGCATAGCAGCCTCCCACCCTCGCTGTCATTGCGAGGAGCGGAGCGACGAAGCAAGCTCCCGCCTGGCGAGCGGCGGTTCGTCATGCAGGAGATTGCTTCGTCGCTCCGCTCCTCGCAATGACAGGCGAGAGGCATGACAGGCGGGCGGCATGACAGCCGGGACACGCAACACACAAGGCGAGCTTCATCCGAACCCGCTGAACCTGTGCGGAATCCGCTGGATCGCCTCCACCACCCCCCGCCGCGTGGCCGCACTGGTGCCGGGAGAAAAATCGATCGAAACCGTATCGACAATGCCGCCGAACCGCCGCTCGATCGCCTCGGCAATTCCCTCGTACGGTGCCCGCGCAACGAACAGGTCCAGCACCTCGTCGGAAACCTGTGCCGCCATGTCCTTCCAGGCGCCCTGCTTCGACATCTCGGTCAGCTTCACCCCGAGATCGCTCAGCCCGTGGATGTCGAACACGCCGCGATAGGCCGGCGTCGAACCATAGAACGCCACGCGGTAACGGATCTTCTCCGCCGCCGCGCGCACCGCCGCGTCGTCGGGCCCGGTCACCACAAACCCGCCGCCGGTGATCTCGAAATGCTCGAATGTTTTTCCCCCCGCTGCCAGCTCTGCCGCCAGCATCGGCCGCACCACCTCCTCCAGATATTTCCGGGTCGCGAAGCCATGCAGCCGCACGCTGTCGGCAACGCGCGCCGCGGTCTTCGACATCAACGGACCCACCGCCGCCATGGCGATCGGCACCATCGGCAAACCCAGCGGACCGGGCGAGAACTCCGGCGTCATCAGCGTGAAATTATAGTGCGCCCCGTGAAAATCCAGTTTTCCGCCGTTCTCCCAGCAGCGGAAAATGGCCCGCAGCGCCTGCACGTATTCGCCCATGCGCGCCGCCGGCGCCACCCAGGGCACGGAAAACCGCCGCTCGTTATGCGCCTTCACCTGGCTGCCCAGCCCCAGGATGAACCGTCCCCCCGAATGCCGTTGCAGATCCCACGCGTGGTTCGCCACGATCATCGGGCTGCGCGGAAACGCGATCGCCACCGAGGTCGCCAACTGCACGCGCCGCGTCGCCAGCGCCGCGAAGGCCAGCGGGGTGAACGGCTCGTGCCGCAGCTCGTTGGCGGTGACGCAATCGAAGCCGTCCTCCTCCGCCTGGCGCGCGGCCGGGCCGCAGGCGCGCCAATCCTCCACCGGCAGCACCGTCGAAACGCGCATCGTTTTCCTCCCGAGACCCCACGCCTATTTGCCGTCCGCCCCCTGCTCCCGTAAAGCGGTAAGCCACGGGAAAGGGAGCATGCGCATGCCGAGCCTGGCTGGAAAAATCGTCATCGTCACCGGCGCGAGCCGCGGTATCGGTGCCGCCGCCGCGGTCGCGCTGGCCAAGGCCGGGGCAAGCCTGGTACTGACCGCACGCGATGCCGCGCAAACCGCGGCGGTGGCGCAAGCCATCGCACGCGACGGCGGCAACGCCACCGCCCTCGCCTGCGACGTGTCCGAATGGCACGCCGTGCAGCGCCTGGTCGCCGAGACGCAGCTTCGCTTCGGCAAAGTCGATGTCCTGATCAACAACGCCGGCGTGGTCGAGCCGATCGCCCTCACCGGCGCAAGCGACCCCACCGCCTGGGCGCGCGGCATCGAGATCAACCTCATCGGCGCCTACTACGCGATCCGTGCCGTACTGCCGGCGATGCTGGCGGCCGGCGCCGGCACCATCGTCAACCTGTCCTCCGGCGCCGCGCACAATCCGCTGGAGGGCTGGAGCGCCTATTGTTCCGCGAAGGCCGGCGTCGCCATGCTGACGCGCTCCATCGCGCTGGAACACGCCGCCCAAGGCATTCGCGTGTTCGGCTTCCAGCCCGGCACCACCGACACCGACATGCAGGTCACCATCCGCGCCTCCGGCATCAACCCGGTCAGCCAGATCCCACGCGCGAACCTGACCCCGGTCGCGCATCCCGCCGCCGCCATCGTCTATCTTTGCACCAGCGCGGCCGACGACCTGGCCGGCAAGGAATTTTCCCTCCGCGACGAAGCCTTTCGCCAACGCCTGAACCTCGCATAAATCGGAGACCTCCCATGCCCGATGACATGATCGGCCGCGCCCGCCGCTACCACGACGAACTGACAGAAATCCGCCGCGACATCCACGCGCATCCCGAACTTGGGCTGCAGGAACACCGCACCGCCGAACGTGTCGCCAACAAGCTGGCGGAATGGGGTGTCGAAGTGCATCGCGGCGTCGGCAAGACCGGCGTGGTCGGCGTGCTGCGCAACGGCGACGGCCCCGCGATCGGCCTGCGCGCCGACATGGACGCGCTGGCAATGGACGAGGAAACCAACCTGCCCTACAGCAGCCGCAACCCCGGCCGCATGCACGCCTGCGGCCATGACGGCCACACCACCATGCTGCTGGGCGCGGCAAAATACCTGGCCGACACTCGTAACTTTCAAGGCACTGTGAACTTCATCTTCCAGCCCGGCGAGGAAGGCGCCGGCGGCGCGCTCGCCATGCTGGAGGACAAGCTGTTCGAGCGCTTCCCCTGCCAGACGATCTTCGGCATGCACAACCGCCCGGGCATGCCGGTCGGGCGGTTCGCCATCACCTCCGGCCTCGCGATGGCCGGCGCCGCGGTGTTCGATATCGCGATCACCGGCAAGGGCGGCCACAGCGCGCGGCCGGAGGATGCGATCGACCCGGTGCTGGTGGCCTGTCATCTCGGCACGGCCCTGCAATCAATCGTGTCTCGCAACGTGCCGCCGCAGGACGTGGCCGTGCTGAGCGTCACCCGCATCCAGGGCGGCGACGCCTATAACGTGATCCCGCAGACCGCCACGATGGCCGGCACCGTGCGCGCCTTCAAGAACGAGACGATGCAACTGGTGGAAGCCAACATGAAGCGCCTGGCCGGCAATGTCGCGGCCGGGTTCGGTGCCGAGGCCAAGGTGGATTTCCGCGTGATCTTCGTGCCGCTGGTGAACCACGCCGATCATACGCGCGAATTTGCCGATGCCGCCTCGGGCCTGGTCGGTGAGGCCAAGGTGGATCGCAACAAGCCGCCGGCCAACGCATCGGAGGATTTCAGTTACATGCTGGAGAAAGTGCCCGGCGCTTACATCAACCTCGGCAATGGCGAGGACAGCGCGCCGGTGCACAACCCGGCGTATAATTTCAACGATGCGGCGATCCCATACGGCGTCGCGCTGTTCGCCAGCATCGTGGAACGCAAGCTGCCGAAATGAGTGGTGGGGACAGGGCCGGGGCCGAGGCCCTCCCCGTGCCCTTGAGGGCGGGGAGTCGGGGGCGGCGTTCGTCCGGCGCAACCCGCGTGACGTGCGATGCTCGCTCGCCCTGACACCGACAGCCTGACCATCTACCTCGACGGCGAACCGCTGGGCGCCCGCGCCGGCGACAGCGTCGCTGCCGCATTTCTGGCGCACGGCATCCACACCATGCGGCGCACGCCGGTCTCCGGCGCCCCGCGCGGCCCGTACTGCATGATGGGCGCCTGCTTCGAATGCCTTGCCGTGGTGGACGGCGAGCCCGGCGTGCGGACCTGCCTTGCCCCGGTGCGTGACGGCATGCGCATTGAGCGCCAGGACGGCGCGCATTCCCTGCCGCACCCGCCATGACCCCCGACCTGCTGATTGTCGGCGCGGGCCCGGCCGGCATCTCCGCCGCCATCGAAGCGCGCGCTCACGCTCTGTCCGTGCTGTTGCTCGACGAGAACGCCGCACCCGGTGGCCGCATCTGGCAGGCACTGGAAGCGCGCGGCGCCCAGGACCAGGACGATGCCGGCGGCCTGCAAACCTTGCACGCATTCCGGGCGTGCGGTGCCAACGCGCGCTGGTGCGCCGGCGTCTGGGCGATCGAACCCGACGACGGCACCGTGTTCTGGAGCCAGGCCGCCACCGCACACGCCGCGCGTGCCGCTTTCGTATTATTGTGCACCGGCGCCACCGAGCGGCCGATGCCGCTTCCCGGCTGGACCTTGCCCGGCGTCATGACTGTCGGCGCCGCACAGATCGCGCTGAAGACCAGCGGACTGCTGCCCACCGGAGCCACCTGGATCGCCGGCCAGGGCCCGCTGCCGATGCTCTACGCAGCGCAGACGCTGCGCGCCGGAGGTCGCCTCGCCGGCATTCTGGATCTGTCGGACGGCATCGCGCCGTTGCGCGCACTGCGTCATCTGCCGGCGGCGCTGCGCAATTCCAGCGACATCGCCAAGGGTCTGGCGTGGCGGCGCGCGATCGCCCGCGCCGGCGTGCCATGGCTGAGTGCCACGGCACTGCGCGCGCAAGGCGACGGCGTGCTGCAACGCATAACCTTCCGCGCCGGCAACCGTGATCGGAGCGAAAACGCCGATCTCCTCCTGTTGCACGACGGCATCATCCCATCGGTGCAGATCACCCGCGCGCTGGGCTGTGCGCATCTGTGGGACGGCGGGCAACACTGCTGGAAACCAAAGGTGGATGCGTGGGGGGTCACCTCGTTGCCGAATATTCTGGTGGCGGGCGATGGCGCCGGCATCGGCGGCGCGCGGGCCGCCGCGCTGTCGGGCCGCATCGCCGCGCTTTATGCAGCGCAGGCGCTGGGGCGGATCGACGTGGCGACGCGCGATGCCGCCGCCGCCCCGCTACGCGCCGCCCAGGCACGCCAACGCGCCCTGCGCCCCCTGCTCGAGGCGCTGTACGCGCCGCGCCCGCGCCTGCTGGATGACGCAGCGACCGTCTGCCGTTGCGAGGAGGTTACCGCCGCGCAGATCCGCGACGCGGCGTCGCTCGGCTGCCTCGGGCTGAACCAGTTGAAGGCGTTCACCCGTTGCGGCATGGGCCCGTGTCAAGGCCGCATGTGCGGCAGCTCGGCGGCAGAGGTGTTGGCCGCCGCGCGCGGCGTCCCGGTGGCGGCGATCGAGCCATACCGCACGCGCTTCCCCACAAAACCCCTGACGGTCGGCGAACTTGCCGCGATGGCGACCGAATAAGGCATCCAGGCGACGGCCATGCGCCTCGGGCATCAGAGTTTCGCCGTGTCGGCCGATCCGCCCGGCTACCCTGCCAGCGGCGGACCGCTGTTTGGGCCTCCCGGCCTGGTTCGTCCGGCGGTTCGCTCGCGTGCTTGCCGTCGCTCCGCTATGCTGTTGGCGTCCCGATCGACCCGGAGGGTCGCACGCCGCGCCGGAGAGCCGCATGAACGACCTCTATAACGACGACGTCCTCGTCTGGTCGGAGCAGCAGGCGGAACTGCTGCGCCGGCGGTCGGCGAGCGCCCTGGACTGGGACAACCTCGCTGAGGAGATCGAGGATTTGGGCCGAAGCCAGTTGCACGCGGTCGAATCCCATTTTGTCCAGGCACTGTTGCATGACATCAAGGCAGCGGCCTGGCCGCTTTCCCGAGAGGTGCCGCACTGGCGGGCAGAGGCGCGCGGGCAGCGCGACGACGCGAGGGCCGCATGCACGCCGTCGATGGCACAGCGCATCGACGTGGCGGCGCTGTATCGCCGGGCGTTGCGCCGCATGCCCGAGACCATCGACGAACAGCCGCCGCTGCCGGTGCCGGAAACATGCCCCGTGACATTGGATGAACTATTGGCCGGACCGTAGCAGGCAGCATGATGCGAATCCGCCATTGGATGGATCGCATGGCACGGACTTGAACGGCTGCCGGTCAATCCGTCGGCGTGCGCCGAGTGCGGATGGTCGATCCGTATCGCGCCACCGCATCCGGCACAGCCGGCATGGCTGGTTCAATTCGGTATCGATCCCGCAGCGCGTCGCGCCGGTAGCCGGGTTCCCTGGCGTGGACCCGGCGGAAGTTCTGGGCGCCGGCCCCCGTCATGCCCCACCGTCATTGCGAGGTGCGCAGCGACGCAGCAATCTCCCGCCCGGCGATCCCCATCGCCCGGCCCGCACGAGATTGCCGCGTCGCTTCGCCCTTCGCAACGACTGACCAGGCAGACTGACAGCGCCAACAGGAGGAAACCCACCATGAGCGCCACGACGACACCCGCCCAGACCCCCTATCTCCCGGTCCGCGACGATTGGCTGGCGCGCCGCACCGAGGCGATCCTCGAACCCGCGCTGCCGATCGTCGATCCGCACCACCATCTGTGGGAACGGCCCGGCTGGCGCTACATGCTCGATGATCTGCTGGCCGACACCAACAGCGGCCACAACATCGTCGCCACCGTGTTCGTGCAGTGCCGCTCGATGCACCGCGCCGGCGGACCCGAGGCAATGAAGCCGGTCGGCGAGACCGAGTTCGTCAACGGCGTCGCGGCAATGAGCGCGTCCGGCCAGTACGGGGTGACAAAAATTTGCGCCGGCATCGTCGGCCACGCCGATCTGCGCCTGGGCGGGCGCGTGCGCGACGTGCTGGATGCGCATATCCGCGCCGGCGGCGGACACTTCCGCGGCATTCGCCACATCACCGCCTGGGACGGCGACACGACGCTGATGAACCCCGCCTACGCGCCGCCGCCCGGATTGCTGGCCGACCGCGTGTTCCGCGAGGGTTTTTCCGCCCTCGCGCCGCTCAATCTCAGCTTCGATGCGTGGCTGTACCATCCGCAGCTCGACGAGCTCACCGCGCTGGCGCAGGCGTTTCCGGGCACACAAATCTGCCTGAACCATGTCGGCGGGCCGCTCGGCATCGGCGTCTATGCCGGCAGGCGCGACGCGGTGTTCGCCGCCTGGTCGAAGTCGATCCACGCCCTGGCGCGATGCCCGAACGTGGTGGTGAAGCTCGGCGGCATGGCAATGCGCATCAACGGCTTCGATTTCCATGAGAAGGCCGATCCGCCGTCATCGGAGGCGCTGGCGGCGGCGTGGAAACCCTATGTCGAGACCTGCATCGGCGCGTTCGGCGCCGCACGCTGCATGTTCGAGAGCAATTTCCCGGTGGACAAGGGCTCGTACGCCTACGCACCGTTCTGGAATGCGTGCAAGATCCTGGCGCGCGGTGCCGGCGCGGCGGAAAAAACCGACCTGTTCAGCGGCACCGCCGCACGGTTCTACCGGCTCGACCTTTGAAGGACGCCCCTCATGCAAACCCTGAAAATCGGCGACGTCACCATCACCAGCATCATCGAGCGCGACGGCCCCTGGCGCCGGCCGGAGGAAATGTTCCCCGCCTACGATCCGGAAATCGGCAGGCGCCATCTGGCGGGACTCGACCCGGTGGTGTTCGATGCGGCGTCCGGCCGCATGGTGATCACATACCAGACGTTCGTGGTGCGCACGCCGAAGCACACCATCCTGGTGGATACCTGCACCGGCGAGAACAAGGGCTATCCGGCGCCGATGGATTTTCCGAAGCAGCCCTGGCTCGACGGCTTCCACGCCGCCGGCCTGTCATTCGACAAGATCGACTTCGTCTTCTGCACCCATCTGCACATCGACCATTGCGGCTGGAACACCGTGCTGCGCGACGGGCGCTGGGTGCCGACGTTCCCTCGGGCAAAATACGTGTTCCACAAGCGTGAATACGCGGCGTGGGAGGCAGCGACACAGCGTGGCGACAACCCGCCTGGCAATGTGTGGCGCTACAACTGCGAGCCGATCGTCGCGGCCGGCCAGGCGCTGCTGGTGGACGACGACTACACGCTGGACGACACGGTGTGGCTCACGCCGACGCCGGGCCATGCGCCGTGCCATTGTTGCGTCAACATCAGGTCGGGCGGCCAGCGTGCGGTGGTCACCGGCGACCTGATGCACCACGCGCTGCAATGCCGCGAGCCGGACTGGTCCACCATCTTCGACTGGGACGCGCAGCAGGCGGCGGTGTCGCGGCGCAAGTTCCTCGGCGAGGTCGCGGGAACCGGCACGTTCGTGCTGCCGATCCATTTCCCGGCGCCGACGACCGGCCTGGTGGAGGCGGACGGCGACCGGTTCCGCTACAGTTTCGTTCGTTGAGCACTCAACTCACTGGACGCTGCTCGCTCGTACCGTGCGGCAGATGCAGTGTGAGGCTGGTGCCTGATTGCTGCCCCGCATTCGCGGCACGGCAGCGCCGGCGCTCAAATCGGCCTCGTCGCGCGACAGGCTATCGACCAAGGTCCTTGAGCAAATCCATCATTGTGGTCTTACACCAACTGCTCGAAAGGCTGACTCGTCAGGCGGCCAGCCGCGCGACGTCCCATGTCATTGCGAGTTGACCACCGACCGGCGGCGGCCGACCCGCCCTGAATGAAACCGCGCAGGTCGCGGGAGAGAGCGAGGCTCCCCCTTCCCTTGCGGGAGGGGGAGTTTGTTTCTTGCTAGGAGCCTGTCGGACTTAGCTGAAAATTCGAATTTTGTGAAATATAGTTGCCGCAGGACGGCGTTATTCGTAGTTTTGCTACGTGGTGAGCCTGCCTTTCAGTAAATTGTTGCGTAGAAGGCTCAAGTCCGACAGGCTGCTAGGAGCGAAGCGACGAAGCAATGACAGGCTCCCCAGTGACCACGGACGTACGTCAGCCTTTCGGGCGGTTGGTCTTACCTGCGCCGTTCAGCCCGAGGAGACCCTGATACCACCTCTTGCGGCACGCTCAGGTTCAACGGACCGAGCGTGAAGGTGTCGAGCTTCCGTTGCAACCCGCTGAGTCCGATGCAACCCGCTGAGTCCGATTGCGGCGGCGGGCACTGAGTCAGCGCCAACCCCGCCGCCGCCTGGCACGGTTCGATCACCGGCACGCCGGCCGAGTCCTCCACCGCCGCGCGGTGATGCGCCATGCCGGTGCAGCCGAGGATGACCGTCTCGGCGCCGGCCGCCACCAACTCCCGTGCCACCGCCGCCAGCCGCGCCCGCGCCGTGGAAGGCTCCAACAGCGTCTCCATCGTCACGTTCAACGCCACCTCAGCCGCCAACCGCGCCTCCAGGCCCATGGCCCGCAGCGCCGCAAGGTGGCGCGCCTTGGACGCCTCGACGATGGCGATCACCCCAAAGCGCTCCGCCCGCGCCACCGCCGCCGCCACAGCCGAGCGGAACACCCCCAGCACCGGCCGCCGCGTCGTGGCGCGTGCCGCCTCGATGCCCGGGTCCGACGCGCACGCGACCACATACGCATCCGCCGGCTCGCGTTCGATCAGCCGGCACAGCGGCGCCACCACCGCATGCCAGTCGCGCCAGTCGTAGATGGCCGGCGGGCCCTCGGCCAGCGTCACCACCTCGAATGCCGGTCCGCCCGGGAAGCGGAACGGCGCCAGCGCGGCGTCGATCCCGGCAGAACATGCCAACGAGCAGTTGGGGTTGATAACGAGAATACGTGGCATGCGCGCAGTGTCGGTCCCCTGGCGGACGGGATCAAGCGACCCAATCTGGTGGTGCGGTGCAGTGTCGCCTATCGTGGCGCGCCGCACCTGTCCGTCGGCAAGGATCCTCCGCATGCCCCCGATCCGCTGGCAGCCCGATCGCTCGCCGAAACTGCCGCCCTGGCCGTTGCCGCCGCTCCGCACCGCGATCGGCCGCGGTTTGCTCGGCCGCTGCCCGGCCTGCGGCAAAAGCCACCTGTTCAACGGCTACCTGCGCGTGGTGCCGGAATGCCTGAACTGCGGCGCGCCGCTCGGCCTGGCGCGCGCCGACGATGCGCCGCCCTATTTCACCATCCTGATCGTCGGACACATCGTGGTTCCCTCCATGCTGATCCTGCAGCGCATGCAGGACCCGCCCACCTGGGTGATGTCGGCCATCTTCCTCCCCCTCACGCTGTTCCTGGCGCTCGGATTGCTCCGGCCGGTCAAGGGCGGCACCGTGGGACTGATGCTGCGGCTCAATATTCTGAAGTCCGACGCCGACGCTTCATGACCGGCATGGCGCGGCTGTCCCGCGTTGTCCTGCAGGAGCATTCGGCGGCGAACCTGCCGCCGCTGATCGAGGCCGATCGCGCCCAGGCGGTGGCCGATCTGGCGACCGCCAACCGCTTCGCGCCGCTCGCGGCAATGCGCGCCCACGACGCCGGCGGGCCCTACGCGCTGCACCTCGCCATCCGCGACGGCCGCCTGCTGTTCGACATCCGCCACGACGACGGCGCGCCGCTGGCCGTGATCGGCCTCGTGCTGGGACCGTTCCGCTCGCTGATCAAGGACTACCAAATGCTGGTGGACAGCCATATGACAGCGGTCCAGGAGGGCCGCATGGAACGCGTCCAGGCGATCGACATGGGACGGCGCGGGTTGCACAACGAAGGCGCCGAGCTGATGCGGCAGCGGCTGCATGGCAAGATCGACATCGACTTCGAAACCGCCCGCCGCCTCTTCACCCTGCTCTGCGTCCTGCACCAGAGGGTCTCGGCACGATGAAGATCGACGGCACGGCCTATCGCAGCATCTGGGTGGACCGCGCGGACGCCTGGTCGGTGCACATCATCGACCAGACCAGGCTGCCCTGGGCGCTGGAGGTCCTCCGCCTGACTGAACTGGACCAGGCGGCGCACGCGATCCGCGCCATGCAGGCTCGTGGCGCGCCGCTGATCGGCGCATTGGCGGCGTACGGCCTGTGCCTGGCGCTGCGCCAAGACGCATCGACCGAGGCGATGGAACGCGACACCGCCCTGCTGGCCGGCACGCGGCCGACCGCGGTTAATCTTCGGTGGGCGCTGGATCGCATGCTGACCCGGTTGCGCAACACAAGGCCAAAAGAACGCGTCGCGGCCGCCTATGCCGAGGCCGCCGCCATTGCCGACGAGGACGTGGCGCAGAACGAAGCCATCGGCCGCCATGGCCTTCCGCTGATCGAGGCCGCCGCGGCGCGCAGGCACGGCGGCCGGGTGAACCTGCTGACCCATTGCAACGCCGGCTGGCTGGCAACGGTGGATTGGGGCACCGCGCTGGCGCCGATCTACACCGCGCACAATGCCGGGCTGGACCTGCATGTCTGGGTGGACGAGACGCGACCGCGCAACCAGGGCGCGGCGCTGACCGCGTGGGAGCTGGGCAAGCACGGGGTGCCGCACACATTGGTGGCGGACAATGCCGGCGGTCACCTGATGCAGCACGGCGACGTCGATCTGGCCATCGTCGGCGCCGACCGGGTGACGCGCGCGGGCGACGTTGCCAACAAGATCGGCACCTATCTGAAGGCGCTGGCGGCGCGCGACAACGACGTGCCGTTCTGGGCCGCGGTCCCCTCGTCCACCATCGATTGGACGCTGTCGGACGGGCTGGCGGAGATCCCGATCGAGCAGCGCGGCGCGGCGGAGGTCACCGACGTGACCGGGCGTATGGCGGACGGCCGCATCGCCACGGTGCGGGTGGCGCCGCTGGACAGTCAAGCCGCCAACCCGGCGTTCGATGTGACGCCGGCGCGGCTGGTGACCGGGATCATCACCGAACGGGGACGCTGCGACGCGAGTGAAGCGGGGCTGCGTGGGCTGTTTCCGGAACGCGTTCCCGAGTGAGGCCGAGGGCGGCACGGATCGGTTGCCCAACAACCGGCCGGCGATCCCCGTGCTGTCTGCTGCCGCTCCTGATCCTCGCGCTCTCTGGGTGTGCTGTGCCGAAACCTGCGCCCGATGCCCACGTGCCGCCTTTCGCCCGCGTGCCGTACGAGCCGATCTCACGCGAAGCGGTGGTGGCGATCGCCTTGCGCGAGTGGCGGCTGTTCGGCGCGCCGATCGACGACGACCCGCCCGGGACACGGCCTGCTCCGGCGCCGCAGGACAAGCCGGAGCGCCAACCCGGCCTGTGGCAGCGCGTCGGCGAATACTGGTGGCTCGGGCTGAACGCCGGCTCGCCGGAATCCGGCTGGACTGGCAAGCACGACGCGACCGGCGCGGTCTTCCCGGCCAGTGACGACGGCCACTACGCCTGGTCCGCCGCCTTCATCTCCTACGTGATGCGCATCGCCGGCGCCGGCCCGCGGTTTCCGTATTCCGCCGACCATGCGGATTACATCGACATCGCCAAGCAGATGGCGACCGGCGCGGCCTCCGGCTGGCTGGTCACCGCCGAGCGGCCGGACGCCTATGCGCCGAGGCCGGGGGACCTGATCTGCCTGGGCCGCGGCGGCGCGGCCTCCTTGCGCTACGACGACCTGCCGGCCGGACGTTTCCCGGCGCATTGCGACATTGTCGTGGACACCGCCGTCCCCGGGGAGATCGCGGTGATCGGCGGCAACGTGGACGATGCGGTCACGATGAAGCACGTGCCAGTGACCGCGGACGGAAAGCTGGCGGGACCGGACGGCGTCGTGCTGGACACACGGTATCCCTGGATGGTGGTGCTGCGGCTGCTGATCGGCGCAACGCCGGCGCTTCTCAATACGAATGAGCCGACCTCGTAGTTAGCGCGGATGCTACCGTGCCTGGCGCATCCGCTGCCGGCCGGCACTGTGCCGCACCGGGTCCAAATGGCCACAAATTGTGGATTTCTTCGTTTCTCCCCCCCCCCCGCACGCGGTGGCTCTCGCTCGTGCCCGGACTCGATCGCCGATCCGAGCCAGCCTCTCGGCGGTCGCTCCGGCGGGCCCCTTGCCCACAGCTCCGACGCCAATCGGGGGGACACCGATCTTGATGCGCCGGGTGGCGTGTGATCGACGGAACCCGCGATCCGCTGGCGCTTTGGCGAACGACCGTCGGCCGGACCGCGAGGCTTCTTCCTAAATCCGGCAGTTCACTGATTGCCACCGCCGGCCAAACCGGCAGAGTCCGCCGCCATGAGCACAGAACAGCAGGGTCTGGTGGTTCACCCGGAGGGTGAGCAACCGCAGGTTGAGCCATGGTCGGCCATCGCGGACACATTCGTCGGCCGTGTCCATGTCGAATGGGACTCGAAGGCCCCTGTCACGCCGCCGGGCCAGCTTGCGTTCTTCATCGACTACCTGAAGCAAGCCGGCCTGTTCGACGCCTGGGTGGCGGACTGCCCGCTCCGGCTGACCAGCCCCAATGCCCCAACCAAGCGCGACCTGCTTGGCACCGTGCTGCTGTCGGTGCTGGCCGGTCATTGGCGCTACCCCTCCGCTGGCATTCCGTCGGCCGCGCCGACGGAACCTTGGCCAGCGACGCCCACATCACCGCGCTGCGCTGCGATCCGGTGAACCGGGGATCGCAACGGCGTACCGGAGTGATGGGCAGCGGCTCACCGAACGGCACGATCGATTGTGT